>Ga0256405_10000089_pt1 | contig 274241 bp, 275 predicted proteins | sample RumenRJG_02DNA_FD_189096 | JGI IMG/M metagenome (GOLD analysis project Ga0256405, IMG submission 189096) | Bovine rumen microbial communities from Lethbridge, Alberta, Canada - RJG_02 | ecosystem: Host-associated > Mammals > Digestive system > Stomach > Rumen | place: Canada: Alberta...
AATGGAGCACTATTAAAACAATTATATCCATTCAAAGGTGCAGTAGCAGTACTTCCATTATACCCATCAGGAAATACTATAGTTGAACCCCATTTAACACATGTACAAGTATTAGTACCCCATTTAATAACAGTACATTTTGTACTACCCCATTTAATAGCCATATAAAAAATATATTATTCTTTACATAGCACATACTAGCGTCATATAAAATAAAAATCCATAGGAGCAATCCTATGGATTTTTATAAAAAAGAAAAATAATTTATATTTTAAAAAAAATATTAGATATATAAGAATTTTTAATAAAAAATAAAAATCTATAAGAGATTTTTCTCCTATAGATTATAGATAAAAATAAAATGCTAGCAGTGGGACTTGAACCCACACGGTAAAATTACCATCGGATTTTAAGTCCGAAGCGTCTGCCTATTCCGCCATGCTAGCATAATCTCCGATGCGAGATTCGAACTCGCGACAACTTGATTAAAAGTCAAGTGCTCTACCTCCTGAGCTAATCGGAGTAAACAGCCCCAGGTGGAGTCGGACCACCAAATACAAGAGTCAAAGTCTTGTGCCTTACCGTTTGGCGATGGGGCTTAATTAATTAATCTTTTTCTTATATCTCCCCACACGGGCAAGACATAATTTATTTGAGTCGATTATTCTCAAAAACTCCACTGGACCGATTGGGTCAATTCCAGGAGAAGGTATTTTGTACCTTTGCCCATATCCATCCTTTAATCTCATCAGCCAGAGTATGGGAAAGAAACTGATGGGGTACTTGCAATCTTTATACCTTTACAGAGTATAATCTCTGTATGGAAGTGAACGCACCTTCACCCAGGCTTGATAGACAGTACTATCTATCAAAAGATTGCTCAATGGAGCGTCGGGGACTCGAACCCAGGACCGGTCGGTTATGAGCCGACTGCTCTAACCAGCTGAGCTAACGCTCCTTACATGGTGATCTTTTTCTTCCCAATTCATCATCGAATCGGTAATCTTTCGGTTGATCACTTAATCCGAAAACTCTATCTTGACTACGTGGGGTCTCAAGAGAGGTTATTGTATCACCTTGCCCATATTCTTCCCACAATCTATCAGCCCGAATATGGAAAAGACACTAAAAGCTGATAGAGATGCAGAGCACTTTTACCTTTTACAGATTAGGATCCTAGTAATCTGTTAATGTTTTGCATCGAAACATTAGGAATACTATTTATATTAAATATTAATTTAATATAAATAAAGTGCTCTTCTTCTGATACATCTATCAGAAATTTTGTTTTATTTTGAATGATTACTCATTCTCAAGCTGGCCTTTTTTATTTATGGGAAACGCACCACATAAATATTATGCATGTCTGCACCATGATAATGGGAGTATTGTCCAGCTACTCTCTATTTTTCAATATTATATTATATAATTGAAAATTTTTATTTTTTAAATCGGGATGACATGATTCGAACATGCGACTCCCTGTTCCCAAAACAGGTGCCCTACCAGACTGGGCCACATCCCGTAAATAATAATGCACAGTGCATCCACTGTGACTAACTCATGATAATGACCCGAATTATCTAACCGGTATTCAGATAATCCTATCATGTTCGGATTTATCCTAAGATTAGCCTTTTCACTATTAGTAAAAATAGTTATACATGTCTGTACCATTTTTATGGAAGTATTGTCTAATCACTCTTATAATTAAATCTCCAAACCCAAAGAGATTTATGTCGAGTGTAATACCGATTTTTTATTGTAAAAGTTTTTACCATTACAATGGGACAAGATCTAAAAGCCCTACTTCATCACAATGTTTTGTGATATACCTATCTCGGGCAAGATAGCCATTATAATATTATGTATTTTTATTTATATATAACATTAAGTGATCAATTTAATATTATATATAAAAATATCTAATCCATAATAATTAGATACCATAAATAACCATATTTGGTCCGAAGATGTACTTTCTTCAACGGGCATATAAAACAAGTAAACCTGTTTTTATTACCCTCAATTATGGTGGACGATCTTATATTTTTATTAATTAAAAAGAAGATCTTTACCCAGATAATTTATAGTCTATTATGAAATTATAAAATTATCAAAATTATTTCATAACGTTCTTTGCATCATATATAAGGTTACTATTTAATATTAAAATAGTCTAGTTGTCCTAGAACGACTTGGCCAGCCATACCTCTATCGATATAATTATAAATATTTACCTTTGTTTTCTATCTATAGTTTATATCGATTATACGACACTAATAGTTATAGTAGTAATCGAAACTACTTATAATAATATGAATTATTATAATATACCAATATATAACCTTATTATTTATTATATTTTTTATACTACTCCTGCAACTCTGTACTTATTAGTTACAGGAGTAGTAAAATATTATTATTTATAATTGAAGGATTTTATAATATTCATCCCCCAATTTAATATATTTCCTTTTATCGATGCTTTTGTAACCCATAAAGCCAAGTTAATTTTGTCTGTATTTTCTACAATATTATCAAGAATTGTAGGATACAATCTCCAAATATCTTCTTTATTCTTGATAATTACAATTACACTCTCTCCTTTCTGAGGCTGATTATTACTAGAATTATTTATCATTCTGGAAGCCTCCATAATATAGAAAGTATCAACATTACTTTCCATGAAATCTTCATAAGTGCAGTTAAAAAGTAGAATTTCACCACCTTTTAAATTTTTCTGAGAAGTAATTTTTTCAAAAGCTTTTATATATCCCCCTGTATCTTCAATGTTACCGTTAATATATTGAGGGACATAACTTCCAGTTTTTGCATTATAGTGCATTGTGATAAGATTAACATCCATATCAATACATACTTTCATCACAGCACCATATGCACATTGCATACCAGAAACATATAATTTCAACTGTTTAATTTTGTTGTTATTATATTCATCAAAATCAAAATTATTTCTAATAAAATCCCTTACAATTCTTTCTTGTTCTGGATAGTTAAACATTAATTCCTGATCGAAAGATTCAGGAAAAATGAATTTATTTACAGGCATTGGGTGTCTGTCTGCAATAAGTCCAGCTTCTACAGTTTCAGAATTATTTTTGGATGCAATGTTAAATGAAAAATTATCAAATCCAAAAATTTTCTGAAGTTCTGTAAATTTATCAGGATTAAATTCAAAATCATTGAGTCCCAATCTTGTTCTTTCAATTGTTTTATCATATTTTACTGTTTCACTGATAAATTGCAGTACTTCTTCATTGCTAATAATACCGTCCTCATTTTCAAATTTGGTATTACACGCTTTATGAGCATACTGCACAAATTCCTGATTTGTTACATCAAAGAAATCAATTAATCTTAAAATACCATCATTAATGATTACAAAATAGTATCTGTTTCTAAAAGAGTTTAAAATCTCAAACTCTTTTTTGTTATTAATTACTATATCTTCTCTAAGATCAGCAGGAGATCTGTTTTTAGATATACACCAGATGACCTGTTTAGGAAATTTATCATTTTTAATATCATAAACAGGTAAATCTGTTACAAACTTTATTGTACAAATAGAATTTACCACATTAGAATTAGGCTTTAAATCTCTATTTCTAATGGGACTCATTTTCTTATTGGTTTTCTTCATATTATCTTCCTCAAGTTTTTCCTCTTTTGCTTTTGCTGGTAATGTAATAATAACTGCACTAATATCAGTATCAGTATTTGGGCTTTTAGTAGTAGTAACATTTTTTGCTTTATCTTTCGATGTTACATTCCGAGATTTTAATATCTCTTTTATTACATACTCGGACGTATTATATTTAGCTGCTAATTTATTCCTACTGTTACATGATGGATTAGTCATGTAATCTAAACAAACATTATCTTTTTCTTCTTCAAGAAAGTCATATAACGTTTTTGTAATTTTGTGTACAAAATTACTATCTACTTCTTTATTTTTATCTTTTATTTTTGTTTCTTGTTCTTGTTTAGTCATGTCTACCTCTTTTGAGTTTTCTTTTAATAAAGTATTTAATAGAAGAGGATTCATTCCTCCTCTAACTTTTATAACTAATCCAGTATCTACTTTAAATTTATTTGCTATTTGCCTTAAATCACTGGTTGTTAATAATTTATTACATCGTATAATTTCTCCTTTTATCTCATTTTCAATTTTTGGTATTAATTCTTTTAATTGTTTCTTACTAAATGAACCTTTTTGACTCATATCTACCTCATTTCTTTATGAAATAAAATTACTTATTATATTTTTCACTATTATAATATATACTTAAATTTTAATATTTTTTATTTACTTTTTAATAATAAAATAATAAGGATATATCTATGGAGTATAATATTGAAAATTATTTTAATTTTAAGCAATCAATTCCAGAATTTAAATCTTATATGAAATATAGAAGAATTATTACTGAAGATATAGATGCTGATGAAGGATATGGCAATATATTAAGACCAGTATTTATTGTTCTTCTTTATGTAGATTCTACATTTGATAAAATTGCAGAAAAACTTGTTAAAGGACAAAAATATTGGCATGCATCAATATCTTTTGGCCCTTCATTAAAATATTGCTATTCTTTTAATTATAATTGGGACAAAGAATTTAGTACTAATAAATTTAAAGGTGGGTTATCTTTTGAATCATTTGATACATACAAACAAGAAGCTCCTACTGGAACAATGGAAGTGTCTTGTATATTACTTGGCAAAGATAAATACAATAAACTTAAAGAAACGTTAAATTATTATATTAGAAATAAAGAAAAAACTAAATATGATTTTTTTAATCTTTTAAGATCTTTATTTGGAAAAGCAACCCCAGATGGAAATAAATTTAATTTAGTTTGTAGTACATTTGTTGATACTATTTTAAAATCTGTAGATATAAATATATCTAAAGTAAAAGCTATAAATTTAACAAAACCAGATGATTTAAGAGCAATGAGAAGAAATGAAAAACAATTTAAATTATATTCTGGTAAAATAATAAATTATCCTATAAATAGAATAGTAGATAAAGTTAATAAACTTACACAAGATGCTAATAATAACTATTTTAAAGAAATAGAAAAATAAATAATATGATAATAAAATTTAACCCTAGAAGAAAAATTCTTCTAGGGTTAAATTATTATTCTTTTTTATTTTTGATCTCGCTATATTTTTTCTGTTTATCTTTCTTCTTTTTAGTATTATATTCTTCTACTGCTTTTTTTGCTTCTTCAATTTTATCCATTACTTTTTTTCTTTCTTCAGCTTCTTTATTAACTTTATCTACAGTTTTATTAGCCATATTATCTATCTGATCTACTAAAGAAGATTCATTATTAATAGATTCTTTTTCATCATTATTATTATTATTTTCTTCTACATTATTAGGATAATCGCTCTCTTTTCCAATGTTAACTTTTAATCCATATCTTCTACAGCCTCTGATAAGTTGCATTGGCCAATCATTATTAATAGCTTTTCCTAAATTCTCTCCACCAAGAATGTTTTTATTTATACATTCACTAGGAAACACTACATGAAATTCAGCATTCTCAAGTTCTGGATTATCACTAATATATTTTTCTAAAATTTGATTTGCAGCTTCATCAAATGGTTTATTTACAGCTTCACAGAAAGTAAAAAATTCAAAAGCTTCAATATAAACAGCTGGTTTTTCTCCAGTTGTAGCTACAATTTTAAGATTTTCTGGATTAGAAGCATTAATTTTCATAGCTTCTAATACCGTATTAGAAACAGGGACATTTATATTAGTTTCTGAGTAATTTGCAGATTCTTTAACACATTTATTTATAACATCAGACTCATATATAGTCTTAGCATTCATAATATCAAAATTCATAATAAAATTCCCCTTATAGAGTATTAATTATTAAAAAGTTAAAATAAAGTATTAATGTATACTATTATTAGATAAAATATCTGATAATTTTATTTTCATATTTCTTTCATTTTTTCTTATAATATCATCATATACTTTACTGAGAGTATTATGATTAAAAATATCATTATATGAATGACATGTGTAAATGTTTAATAAATGAGAAACACCGCCAGTTTCAGTATAATTCCATATATCATATAATCCTGTAAATACGGTATCTATAAAATCTCTAGTATCTGGATGTATAGCTTCTTTATATTTTATTTTTTCTGTCCAATAATCTAATAATATTTTAGGAGTCCAATTTTTTCCATTATAAGCACGAGATGCTCCAATAATATCACATATACATTCAATAGCAGGATCTAAAGGAAATCTAACAATATAGCATCCTTCACTAAAACCAGTACTCCAATATGGAAAATGATGGTCATTATGTCCTTTATGATGTATAAATCCTGGAGCATAACCAAATAATTTTAATTGTACTTCAACAGGACTTATTCCTTGTTCTACATATTTTACATTTGGTATAAATTCTGTAATAGAGAATTTGCTTAAATCGTGCACTATTCCTCTCCATATTAAGTCACATTTAAAGCAATATTTTGCAACCCAATATTTATGAATTAATATTGTTTTAATATGTAAAATAATTTTATTCAATGTAATTTTATATTCATTTTTATTTTCTTCCATTTTTATCACCTTGGTTTTCTTTTATATTTTCTTGTCTTTTTCTTTGTATTATTCTTATTTATAATTCCAGTAGATTCAGCAGTTACTCCTTTTGTTGTATCCATACTTACACTAATATCACCAGTTATGGTACCAGTAGTAGTTTCAACACTTGCAACTCTACCAGATCTTTCATTAATTTTAGATTGAACAGAATTAATAAAATCTGCACATTTTCTTAAAGTTATTGTCATTTGACATTTAAAATCTGTTCCTGATAATAAATAAATCTCTGTTTTTCCTACCAAATAATATAACCCACAATAAGATGGATTATCATGATAATATGAAAGCATGTATTGCTTATTTGGAGTGAATATTTTACTATTCATATCAGATTTTGTAATAGTTAAAGTATTAGCATTTTCAGAAATCATAGTTGCTACATTATTAGCTGCATTAGGATCTGTACTCGATATAATTGAAGCAGCATTAGTATTACCAGTAATATTAGTTATTGCTGATGTATCTATTATAGAAACATCAGTAGATTCTCCTCCTTGAGAAGTATCTACTGAAGTTATAATACTATTTAAATTACTACTTATTCTATCTGTATTAATTTGAGCATCGTTAGCATTTACATATATTATATAAGCATCTTGAGATTCATCTTCTACTATTCCTGTAGAAAGGGATTGATATTGTGTTAAATCTTCAACATCAAATGCTATATATCTAAAATCATTATCTTTCATATCTATATAAGATCCATCATTAGATCTTAAATATGTTTTATCAAAATCTATATAATAAATATAATTACCAGTATAAAACGAATATTTTGAATTTACATAATTTATAAATTGTCCAACAGAAGTAACAGCAGGACAAGTAAAAGTTTCTATATCTGTATTATTTGTAAAAGGCTGAATAATTATATTCATATTAGATGTAGCTGATTGTATAAGAGATAAAGTATTAGTATTTTTATAAACTCCTTCAAAAGTTTTTTGATTTTTTGATAATATATCTGATTTAATCAATCCAATTGTGCATGTTTTATATGCAATATTACCATTAGTTTCTCCTATTTCATCTAAAGCTTTATAAGCATTAGGATCATCTGTCATATAATAATCAAATTCTCCATTAACTATATACTTTGCTGTAGAAGATGTTGATCCACTATCTCTTATACGAGATAAAGTAAGAACTATTTTAGCTGTACCTTGTTGAGGAACCATTTTATTATAAATAGATGGCTTAATATTTGCTTTAAGATAAATAATAGGCATTATTTTATTTTTATAGTCATGAGAAATTAATATATACTTAATACATTCTTTCATAATTTCTACAGAATTACCATCTTTATCATTAAAATGTAATTCACAATCATAAAGAAATGTAGATACAAATGATTTACCCAAGGAAGAACCCTCCTATAAATATTATAGAGGAGTTTTTTAGATAAATAAACCCAATAGGAAAATCCTATTGAGTTTAGTATATTATTTACTGTTATTTTATTATTAGTATTTTCATTTAATAAATTTATTTTTCTTTAGTTACTGGAATTTCTTTATGTGTAGTAATATATCTAGCTTTTCCGCCTAATTCAGGATCTTTTTTAGCTTTTTTAATATTATTAATTTTATAATTAGTACTATTTTGATCAGTTCCTGTTCCACCAGTTTTATCGCCTTTTTTATTTTTATAAAAATATATTCTTGGTGTTTTATAATATGTACCATCATTTGATCTAAATGTTGGAGTTAAATTTTTTATGTTTTGAGAAGGAGAATTATGATATAAATTATCATCTTTATCAATATTATCATTGTTTTTTGATTTTTTAGGATAAAATTCTAATTTTCCCTGTTGAAAAACTATATTTTGTATTGCATCAGCTTTTATTCCAGTTAATCTTTCAAATTCTGAATATAATTTTTTATATTCACCATAATCTTTAGTAGTTTCTAATTTATTGAATATAGATTTTATTTTTTTATATGTTGGATCATCTTTACTACTAAATTGATGTGAATAAAATGAATTACTTTTTCTATCATTTGAAATTTCATTAGTATTAGACTTCTTTATTAATTTAGAAGATATAGATTGAGGTAATTTGCCCCCTCTTTCTAATGTTCTTTTTACTATTATTGCTTTTTCTTTTGGCATATTTTCTATAGTTTTTTCTATATCAATATCTTTATATTTTTTAGATTGATAAAATTTTCTTACTGCTTTAAGATCAGCATCTCTAGATTTTGTAGGATCTGCTCCGTATTCAGGAACATTTCCTTCTATTGATCTTGATGCATCTCTAATTTTTTCTTTATTAGATTTTTGTTTATTATTAGAATTCATTTTTTCTTTATTAAGAGAATATTCTTTTTTATAAGTTTCACTTTGCTTTTCGCCTGGTTTTTTTGGAAATGGATAGATTTTTTCATCAATACCACAATATTTTTTACCTTTTAATCTATCACTTGATTCTATTCTAGCACCTTTTCTTAAAGTATGAATTCTTTCACCAGACTTTATAGCTCGTTGTGCATCTTCTTTTGAAGCTTCTAATAAAAATAAATTTTTTAAAAATTCTAAATTAAATATAGCCATAATAAATCTCCTTATTTATTATAAAGGAGTTTTTCATATAATTCATTTATTTTTAAACATGCTAATAATATAGGTATCTAATTGTATGCTAATTTATATTTTGTGAGGTAATTATATGTCATTTATCAAAACTGTAGACGTAAGTTCATATCAATATAATATAGATTGGAAAAAAGTAAAAGCCGCTGGAATAGATTATGCTATTTTAAGAATAGCTACAAAAACTTCTGTAGATTCTGAATTTGAATATAATTATAGAGAAGCCAGAGCTGCTAACATTAAAGTTGGTGTATATAAATTTTGTTATGCTGATACTGTAGAAAAAGCTATTATGGAGGCCAGATCTTTAGTACTTAACGTATTGGGTATTAAAATATTAGATCTTCCAATATTTTATGATTTAGAATGGGAAAAGCAAGAATCTATGTCTAAAAAAGAATTAACAGATATAGCTGAAGCTTTTTTAAAAACTATTGAGCAAAATAGTAATTATATTCCAGCAATTTATACTGGAGCTCATTGGTATAATGCTGATAAACTAGATTTAAATAGATTGGGTAAATATGATTTTTGGATTGCTAAATATGGAAAAGATACAGGAATATATGACGAATCTATTAAACCTAATATAGATATGGCAGGATGGCAATATACTTCAAAAGGTAAAGTTGATGGTATCATGGGTAATGTTGATATGTCTATATTCTATAAGGATTATGGAATATTAGCACATTCATCTACTGGTTGGTGTCAAGAAAATGATGGAACGTGGAGATTTTATTTATCTCCTAATAAATTTGTTTCTAATGATTGGTATAAATATAAAGATAAATGGTATTGGTTTGATCAATCTGGAACAATGGTAACTAATACATGGTATATGTATAAAGATAAATGGTATTATTTAGGATCAGATGGTGCCATGCTAACTGGATTACAGAATATAGATGGAAAATATTATTTCTTAAATCCTGATGGTGATATGGCTACAGAACCTGTTACGTTGACTCCTGATGATAATGGTGCATTACATTATCCTGGAATAATATTATAAAATATAAATTAAAACCCAATAGAGTTTTCTCTATTGGGTTTATTATATTATCATTAAGCATATCCTATCCAATTACATTTTTTACATATATATTTTCTTTTTGGTGGATTAGTTGTTAAAATTATTCCATTATCTACAAAAATATATTGACTACATTTTGGACATTTAATATCTGTAACTCTAAGCTTATCTTGTATAATATTTAAAGAGTTTCTTTGATTTACGAAATCAACCCATTCCATTATTTTCTCCTTTATCTAATATTACACTATTTTTAATCATTTCTTGTGTGTTTTCATATGCTTTTCTTAAATCATCATTAGTAATATCAATATGATATACGTCTCCACTTCTTGCATATCCTGCACAAATACAATCACATAAATATTCAATAATATCAATTAAATTTATATCATTTGGTACTCTTGTATTTAAATGATGCCTTTCTTCTGTAGTATGATATTTATACCAATCAGAATCTTTAAAATCTACTCCTTGTTCTTTTGCTAAAGTAAATTGAGTAAAAAATTCTCTTGCTCTTGATATTTTAGTCCAATCGTGATCTTTTCCTCTTTGAATAATTTCATTAGCAAAAGATTCCATAGTTCTTTTTACATCATTTCTGTGAGATTCCGTAGATTCCATAAATTCTTCAAAAGATATTTTTCTATTTTTATCTGCTGTTCTTGAATCTGCATTATTTGACGGTTTAATAATTATTTTTTCCATTTGTTTATTCCTCCTAAAAATAAAAACTCAGTAGGTATATTCTACCTACTGAGATAATAATTATTCCTCTGCTAGAGGTGTCTAACAGAGGCGGCAACATGAGAATCAAATAAATATTATCCTAGAGAGAAACATGATCTTTACATGATAAGGAGAAAATAAGGCAGTTAGCACACCTTAAAGGACAATAATATTTGATTATATTTTTGTTATTATATTTATAAAAATAAATTTTTAAAAAGTTAAAAATTTCAATTAATAAATATAATATTGAAGATATATCATCTAGAAAATTTTCTAGATATGGTGAGATTATCGATTTAAATTGATTTAAATTAAGAAAAGGAGATGCAGAAGTTATGAAAAGAAGAAAAAGAAAAATTAGAAAATTAATCAATTCAATCGTGGTGAGAATTATTGGTATTCTCCTTATATGGATTTCTGTAGCTATCATTTATGCAACAGATGAGCATGATTGCACTCATCTTGTTGTAACATTACCTGTAAGCCTTATCATGATAGCATTTCCTGAAGCTTATAATCTCTTTGATTTGTGGGACAAATTCAAAGAGGAATTTAAAGATGATTTTTTATAAAAAATAAAAGGAGGAAACAGAATGAAAAGTGTGTTAGATGGATATCTTACCGAAGGGTGCAAAACCTGTTCCATGTGGTCTGATGGTCATGATGGCAGGCCTCTTGGATGCAACACAAACGTACCAATTGATTGGTGTCCTCATTTCAAAAAATTAATGGAGGAGGATGAAAAGAAAAGAAGAAATCTAAGTGGGGCATAATAGCCCCACTTAGATTTAATATTATTTTTTATAAATTTAATCTATCTAAATCTATAGGAATTTTATCAAAATATTTTGATACTATTTCTTTTAAACTCATAGGATCATCTAAATCAATTAAATTTAATATTTTAAATTCTGGTTTTTCTGTAAGTAATATAAATTTAGATTGATAATGAGTATTTATAGCTCTAAATTTCATATCAAGTTCATTTCTATTACATTGTATATCCATAGCTTCTAAAACAGTATTCATAGAAGATTGAGTATATAATACCCCTTCAACTAAAAATCTATTTTTTACAGCTTGATCTATTATATGAATAGCTTTTGGAATACTTATTTTCGTATCTCCATAAATAGATCTTTCTGGCAATCTTGTCATTGTAAGAATATTCTGAAGAAAGTATGGACTTATATTAACATCTGGTTCTCTACCTTTTCTATATTCTACACAAAATCTTTTTATTAGATTATTTAAATCTGATACATAAGATAAATCTCCATTTTCTTTAGTTTTATTTGGTTTTAATATTCTTACATTATGTTCTGGTACTAATTGAAGCATTAATATATCTTTACTAATTACTAGATTCTCTGTTTCTCTTTGTTCTAATGGAGATATATAATTTATTATATAATCTACCATAGCAGATACTTCATTTGTACCAATATCAAAGAAATATATTTTAGGAATATACTGTGTAATAAGTTTTAATATTGCTAAATTATTGTTTATTAATTCAGTAATATCTGGTTTCTTTATATATGAATTAATAAATTTAGAATTATATCCTTTAATAAAAGTGTCATTTAATGTTGGACAATTTAATCCATATATAAGAAATATATTAGTAGACACTCCAATATATTTAAAAAATTCTCTATAATGACCACACATATTTAAAACGGTAGCAGCTATTTCATATATATGTTTATATTTATAACTCCAAGCGTCTATAGAATATAGTGGTTTTAATATAGAATTAAGATCTATAAATAAATTAATTTCTGTAGCATTAGAACCATAATAAGTTTCATTAATAATTTTAGATAATCTCGTATATTTTACAAAAGATCCAGTGATCATTTGTTCTATTGTAAAATTATTCATTATAATCCTATTCTTTGATAATTATTTGATAATTTCTCTAAGATCAAAAGTTCCATCATCAGAATCTTCTTTATGGATACCATAAGAAGATTTAACAGCATCTTTAAAATCTTCTCTTGTTTTAACAATATCAATAATTTTTTCTGTATTTCCAAATCCTTCTTCTAAAAGAATATGTGTAAGCTCATGAGGACCTTCTTCACTAAGAAAACTAACTCCTTTAAGCATTCTTTCTTTACCATCTGAATCTGTGGTATATTTTCTTAAATCATATTTAATTTCATTAGGTTCGCAATCTTCATCTTCACCTTTCCAAGCAATCTGAGCAAACCTAATAAATTGATTTCCTCTTTCTTCTACAATTCTATTAATTCCTCTAAAAGAATATTTAAATTCTCCATTCTTTTTAAAAGCCATAATTATCCTCCTATAGTAATATATAAATATTTTATTTATGTATTACTTGTATTGTAAAAAATAAATAGAGATCAGGAGTAATATTCTCCTGATCTCTATTAGAAATACTTACTTGATTGATTTTACAAATTACAGTCTTTCAGTATTAATATTGGGCATACCTTCAAATTCAGGAATCTGCATATACATACCAAGCTGTTTTGCAGCATAATTCAGATTACCACTGTTGAGTCTCATAATAATAAGATTCCAGTTGGTAGCTTTCTGATACTGATTTACAGCACCGATAGAACCATTCGGCGTTACCTGATAATAGCACTTGCTTCCATCAGGAGCTTTATCTCCATAAATCATACGAAGAATATTAAAGATATCAAGCTTAAACACTTCAACATAGGTCCCATCATTACTCACTGTAGGTCTATAAGCCTGAGTCCAATCGAAGTTATCTTCAATTTTTATCTGATTGTTTACTTTATTTCTAATAACAAAATCTTCAAGAATAGACTTACCATTGTCAGTAATATCGATCTTAATTCCAACAGTTGCTGCTGTTCTTGCAACTCTCTGAACTCTAGCAATCATATTATTAGTTGCCATCTCAGACATCGGAATAAATGCTGTAATAGTATTTTCATTATACTGGCTCTTATCAAGAACCTTGAAATACAGTCTCGGTACAAGAACATATGCACAATAATTAGGCATAAACGTTACATCAAGTTTGCAGCCATAATAATCTGCAAAAGCATTTCCGAAAATAGTATTAATTACTCTTCCAAGCTCATCTGTGGTTGTAATAGCTACATCTGCTACAGCATTGAAATCGGTATGTGCATCCATACCAAGCTTAAGAACTTCTACTACTTTCTCCTTCTCATTAGTTTCTTTTGTTTCGTTGGGTGTTACATTCTGTTCCATATGGAAACCTCCTTAAATAAAATATAGTGTGTTGCATCTTGCAAGATGTATAATTATAATAATAGATTTTTCTATTATTATCATTATTATAATATATTTTTAATTTAATTTTTACAAGTTAATTTTTGATCATATGCTTTTACGCAATTTAATAATCTTTCTTGTAATTGTATAGTTCGTTCTTCTGTTAATTTATACAGTGAATATATATCAACTTCATCTGAAAATTCTGTATAAGGAATAATATAGAGTTCAGATTCTTTATCTATACATTGTAAAGTTGAAACTAATAGATATTTCATTTTAATTGCATTGAGATTAATTTCGTAAGAAAATCTTAATGGTACAGCTTTATTTATTTTGATTCCACCATATAATGTAATTAATAATAATTTTTCTTCATCATTAAGTTCTTTATTATCTTGAAGATCAATATCTACTATACTAATTCCCATTCTATTTAATAAATCTTCCATAAATCCAGATTCTAATAAAAATTTATGTAATGTATTACAATATCCGTCCAAGCATAAATTTTCATATTTATATTTTTCTTTAATAAAATCTGGTTTTGTATTACTTAAATAAAATACTCTTTGTTCAAATAATTCTTTTAAAATAGATTCGGATTCTTCATTATCTAATAGCATATTAAGATCAAAAGATGAATCTGTTTTATATACATGGCATAATCTTGAATTATTTACTCCATCATTTGTAATAAAATCTGATAAAGCATAACCTGCTGGTAAAGTATCTAGAGTTATAGATAATCCAACCTTATCAAGTTCTCCTGCCATTTCTGCAAATATATTATTTATACCTTGTCTTGCAACAATATAAGGTTGATTTATATCTGGCATTTTTGTAACTCTATTATTTGGAAAATAAATTAATAAAATATCTCTTATTTCTCTGATTTCATTTTTAACAGAAATAATATTAGATAAAGACACTATTCCTTCTGATTTTAATAAATCATATTCAATTTTAAATTTATTATATCTTTTCTCATCAATAATCATAAATTCATTTTCATCATCATAAAAATGGTATGTTTCATTATTAATAGCAAGTAATAAATACTTAATATCATTACTTTCTTTAATAATATTTGCTACTCTATACATATCGAAACAATCTTCTTCTTTATTATATTTACAATAAATTTTTCCAAGTTCTGTACTAATATTATCCATAATTTTAATTAAACCTCATCTCATCTATCTTTTTAATATTTATTGTTCCATCATTATCTATATCTAAATTGTATATATCCAATTTATTTATTTTTGCTTTAACTATACATAATGTTGCTTCTATAATAGTATATATTGGATTTGTTCTATCATTATTGGGATTACTATTTTTAATTTCTTCATCAATTAATTTAATTACTTCATTATAATCAACTATTTTTGAATTATTTTTCATTTAATTAATTACCTTTCTGTTTAAAATATAATAAATTAATATCAGAAGAGAGTAATCTCTCTTCTGATATTATTATACGTCATTATTATAATATATTAATATTTATAATTTTAATATTCTTCATGAACAGACAACTCTATATAATAACCTTCTGTATGTGCATCTACATGAAAGTTCCTACCATATATGTTTTTACGATTGTGTAGGGTATTATTAATATAATTAAGAACTTCTTGTAATTCATTCTCATTATTAAATTTAGCTCTAATTTTAAGAATATGTCTATCATTATCAGTAATACCATGCACATTAGCAGCTGTTTTATCACCTACTATTTCATAAACAGCCATAGTATGGTCAAAGAAGTTTATAATATCATCTATCGATGAAGTAAAACCTTGGTATGTCTGTCCAATGAATTGTATTCTATCCATTAGATGTATACCTCTCTTTTTACATACTATTCTCTAATGCTCTACCAAATGCTGCTGCACTTTTTTGTTCTTCTGTCATTTTACTTTCTGCTTCTTTTTCTTTCCAGTAAGCATAATAAAGAGTATGAATTTCATAAAATGGAAGAAGATCTAAATCATGCATACTAGCAGCACTTTTAAAGCGTTGAGAAATTATGATCTTTCTGTAGGTGTAGTCGCTAATTCCACCAATCGCTGTTGCATAAAAAGCAACTGTCTAGGAGCAAGAGGCATTGCAGGAATTTCAGCTCCGCACTTTACACATTTACCAGCTGGAATTTCATATTCAACCATTCTGGTTTCAGTTGCTTTAGTAAGCATAGAGTTAATAAGAGCAATTAATACAGAAAATTCTTTGCTATCAAAATCTTTAAGAATTTTAGCATATGTAGCAATCTTAGATTTGAAAGTTTTTCCATAATTTCCTACATAAGCTTTCCATCCGATAGGTTCAAAATTCATGGTATCATGATTAATCTTATAAATATAATCAATATATTGAATAATCGAAATAATTGTATTATATTTTTCTAAGAAAGGTCTATCTACAGAATTAAGTTCGTATACCATAGTAAATATAGATGGAATCTTAAGACCAATAGCAAAGTCATCATTAATAACATTTACCACAGAATCATATTTAGCAGTATTATCTGCAGTAATTGTAGTATTCATAATTTCATTAAATTTATTTTTAATATCATCATTATTAAATTTAACAATTTTATCGATATCAATATTATCTGTTAAAAACTGATGCTGACATTTCTGTTCTCTACAAGTCATCGGAAGGTAGTTAGACCCTTTCATAGATGCAAGATAAAGAGCAGCAAATATAGATTCAATGTCAAGGAAAGGAATAGTTTTAGCCCAGTTCTCAATAGTAGTAGGCTTATATTCATTAGCATCATGCTCATACATAATCTTAAGCTGTTGCTGAGTAATACCTATACTAGATTCAGAACCAGAATCATCATAATCAAAAAGAAGAGCAATTTCTGGTCCTTTAAGAGCTGAAGCTATAAATGGTCTCTCAGAATACATCATAGGCCATTTTGCAGTTCTTGTAATTTCTGTTACTCTATTTTTAAGAGCATCTTTAATAGGAATAATCTTTTTAGAAATTACAAACTGAGAAGTATCTAATTTCTTTCCTGTATTAATAATTTTCTTAAGAATTTCATTTTTAAGATTCTTTTCTCCAGCAATTCTTATTTCTTCAATCTCTTCTGGAGATAATTGAACAGCATCTTCTTCAGTTTGTGCTGCATCTTCTGTAGAATTTACATCATCAAAATCTTCTTCATCAATATCAAAATCTGAAGAAGAAGAATTAGATATAGTATCTTTTGTAACTTCTGTATCATATGTAACAGTAGAAGATACAGAAATAGCTCTATCCATCAAACTATTTCTAATTTCTTCATCTTTCTTTTCAAGAATATTTACTTGTTTTTCTTCTTTTTTTACAGGCTTTTCTTCTTCAGATGCTATATCTTTAGTATCCATCTTAGCAAATTCTTCATTATTATTAGATTCTAATTTATTTTCTTCTTCATTAAATATTTGATCTTCTCTATAATGATCATTTTTATAATCATTAATAGTTCCATCAACTAAAATTTCATCATCTTCCTCTTCTGCATAATCATCATCGTCATCATCGAAATATCCATCATTATCATTAGCAAAAGACTTTTCTTCTTTTATGTCATATTGATTTGCAAAATAACTTTCGGTTTCAAAAGGATTAGAATTTATTTTAGCTGATATGTTTATATTATCATCTATAGTATTAGTATCTTTAAGATCCATTTCAAGATCTTTTTCTACATCATCTTCTTCATATGCATTATTATCATATTTTACATCATTTTCAACATTTTCATTATTAGAAGCGTTTTGCGTATCTTGAGGATAGTCTATAGGCATATAATTAACTTCTCCTTCTATCTTCTCAAGACCATTATCAATTTTTTCTCTATTTGTTTTATCTGCTTCTTCAGCATATTTAATAAAATCTTGAAATTCCTGCTGTTTTCTTCTTACAGTTGCATCAAGCTGAGACATAGCATTAGATTGAACGGTTTTAATAAAACTTGGTTCATCTTTGGTTTCTTTTTTAATATAGTCATTAGGGTTGATTTGTTGAATTTCAGAAGTAGCATCTATTGTTCTTCTTGGTCTTTTTCTAAAATTTGGATTAATTCTTATATTATTAGAATTATCTTGAGTTTCTACTCCAGAAAGACCATTTGTTGTGTTAATACTAACATTTTGCTGAACAGGTCTTTTTACAGCATCTAAAGATACTGTTTGAGTAGGAGGGGTTTTAACAATATCTGTCATATTTAAATCTTTAACATTATTCATTATTTATTTTCCTCCAGGAATATTATTACTTTAAAATATCAGAAAGTTCTATTGGTGTTTCACTTTCTTCTGTATCATAAATATAATTTGTATCATTAGCAGATATAATAATTTTTAAATAATGAGTAGGTTTAATTTCCATAAATACAGTAGTTTTATTAATAAAATCATTTGGAAGATAAGTATTAATTTGATCTTGAACTCTATCTTGAAGCATATTCATATTATCTTCTGTAATAAATCTATACTTAGGGCCTAAACCTACACCCATTGCTGGATGTAAAGGATTTTGTCCTGGTTGTAATAATAATAGTCTTAATAAAAGTAAACCATAAGCATCAGATCCTTCTACATGATCTGGAACCATAAACTCATTGGTAGTTAATAAATATTCTTTCATAAGGAAACCCTCCTTAAGATTATAATATAGTATAACATGTTAATATTTATTTTAATATATTTTTAATGATGAGTTTAAAAATAAAGAATAATGAATAGATATAATAATTATGAAAAATATAAATAATAATTTTTCAAAGATAAGGAGAAAAATAAAATGAAGAAAACATTAATTACTCACAATTCCGTGTTCCATGCAGATGAGGTAATGGCGACAGCAATTCTGTCATGCCTCTACGATAGAAGTAATGTTACAATTTTAAGAACCAATAAAGTAGATAAATATGTAAATGATGAAAACACGATTATCTATGATATTGGATTTGGAAAATACGATCATCATCAGAAAGGGGGAAACGGTGTAAGAAAAAATGGTGTTCCTTATGCTGCATGTGGCTTGATCTGGAACGATTTTGGAAAAGATCTTATTGCTAAAACGGCATCCAATATGGGTATCGAATTAACATATGAAGAAGTTAATAAGATCTTTGGAATTATCGATACTTTGATTATTCAGGGTATCGATGCTAATGATAATGGTTACAGGGCAAAGAATTATGTAAAGCCCGAGGTTAACCATTATAATATCAGTAACATCGTTTTTTCTCTCAACGCCATTAGTTATGACGGCGGTGTAACTTCATCACAGCAGGATTTCAATTTCATTTCTGCTGTTGATATCTGCAGTAAGATTCTGATTGCAAATATCAGAAAATATGCAGATACTGTAGCAGCAGAAAAGCATCTGCAGAAATTAATCGATTCAAGAGAGCATAAAAGAATTCTTGTATTAGACAAATATGTTCCTTGGATCAAATACGTCGTTGAAAATAATGACGATATTTGGTATGTTGTATTCCCTTCAGCTAGAAATGCTGGAGAATATAACATGCAGACTGTTCAGATCTCTGTAGATTCTTTTGATCAGAGACATCCTGTTCCTAAAGAATGGTGGGGTGGAAATACAGATACTCTGCCTGAAATCACTGGTGTACAGGGAGCAACATTCTGTCATCAGAGTAACGGTTTCCTCACTGCAGCACGAGGGCTAGAAGATATGATGAAGCTCGCTTCTCTTGCTGTAGAAGAAAAAGTTCATGTGTAAATAAAAACAAAATAAAAGAGGGAACTAGATTCCCTCTTTTATTTTTTATAATATTTTGAAAATAATTCATTTATAATTTCGTATACATCATCTACAGCAAAAAATTCTATATCTGTTGTTTTATTATTAAATAAATTATTAATATCTTCTAATGTATATCTATTATATGTGTTATTTAATTTTTGTATTATTTCATTTTTAAATTTTGTTAAATTATTATTTATAAACGATTCTTTTTCAAATTTCATTCTATAAATATCTTCATCGTTTGGAATATTCATTAATATAAATCCTTATTATTATTATTTATTTGTTTTATTAATATTATATAATCATTATAAAAATATTTTTATATAGCGTTATTTCAAAAACATCCCAATAATCTATTATAAGGAGTCTTTAATGAAAGATATTATTTTAATAGAAGCTTCTTCTAAGAGTACTTATCAAAGAAAATATAAATGTCCTTATTGTGAACAGAAGTTTGAGAGAACTAAACTTCATATACATATTCAAAATAAACATGAAGAATTAATTCCAGAAGGATATACAGCTCTTAGAGTTGCTTTTAATACTATAAATAATAAAACCGAAGGTCATTGTATTATGTGTGGAAAAGTCTCTGATTGGAATGAAGATAAAGGTAGATATGAGAGACTTTGTAACGATCCAAAGTGCCATGAAGCATATAAAAGAATGGCTGCAGAAAGAAATAAAAAGAAATATGGTACAGAAAGATTACAATCTGACCCAAGATATGCTGAAGAAGTTCAAAGAAAAGCACTCCAAGGAAGAAGAATAGCAGGAAAATATAAATTTACCGATGGTGGCGAAATAGATTATCTGGGAGCTTATGAAAGAAGATTGCTTGAATTCATGGATAAAGTAATGAAATGTAAATCCGAAGATATTGCTGCTCCTGGACCTACAATAAAGTATATGTATCAAGATAAAGAGCATCTTTATATTTCTGATTTTTATTATATTCCATATAATTTAATTATTGAAGTTAAAGATGGAGGAGATAATCCTAATACAAATCCTGCATTGAGGGGATATAAAACAGAGAGACAAGAAGCTAAAGAAGCTGCTGTAAAAGCTACTGGAAAATATAATTATGTAAGACAGACTAATAACGATTTTAGCCAAATTATGAGTATCATGGCAGTATTAAAATATAATTTACAAAATGAATATTATGATCCTATAATGAGAATTAATGAAATGGTTTTAATTGAACAATTAGAATCAAAATTATCTCTTAATAAATTTCTTAAAGAAAATTCAATAGATGATGCTTATGAACTTTATAGTTGGATGCATAAAAATATTAAATATAAAAGTACTGGAAGATATCAATCTCCTGAAGAAACTATAGAAAAATTATCTGGAGACTGTCATGATCAAGCTGAATTAGCTTATAGATGTTTAATGAAGCTTGGATATCAAGTTGGAAAAGTTTTTATGGTTGAATATTATGATTATGAAAAACCAGGTGGAAGAACTCATACTTTAACATATTTCTTATCAAATAATAATTATTATTGGTTTGAAAATGCATGGGGAAATAAAGCTGGAATTCATAAGCTTAAAGGTAAACAATTTATTGAAATACTAAAACCAGTATTTGAAGCTTGGGATTGGTCTGGAAAATGTGATAAATTATATTGGACTCCATTTAGAGCAAATCCTAAATATGGTTGTGATCTTGGAGAATATGTTGGATTATTAACTCCAGAAAAAGAACCAAAGAAAAATATTTATTATAAAGATAAATCTTTAAATGAATCTATTCTTTTTAATGAAAAAGATATTTATTATAATAAAGATAAATTTGATTCTGGAGAAATTAATCTTTGTTTTATTACTGGTCATTCTGGATCTGGTAAATCTACAATGGCTAGAGATATGCAAAAAAATAATGTTGAGCATTATGAACTTGATGATCTTCAATGCATTAAAGATTATTTCACAATGTCTCAATTAAAAGAATATGGAGATCTTATTTATTCATATTTTAATGGTCCTGGTAAAAAGTTTTATATAACTTATCAAGAGTTAATGGATAATAAAATTCCAGGATCAGAATATGAAGATAAACTATTTCCAGGATTTGTCCATTATTCTATGCAATATGCTAAATCTCATAAAGATAGGAAATATGTAATTGAAGGGGTTTGGCTATTCTGTAATGATGATAATGGATCTCCTTGGTTTAAACCAGAAGAGTTTAAAGATTATGCTTTTTATATTAAAGGAACTTCAATGATAGTTTCTAAATGGAGAGCAGCAAAAAGAGATGCAGAAAATAATGATAATTCTTTTGATAGATTAAGATATTCTTCTAAAGATTTCTTTTTTAACAATTGGAAATGGTATTTTATAGATGAAAAACAAATAAACAGATTTAGAAATTATTTTAAAAAGATATTAGTAAATGAATCTGTATCTTTATATAATTCTGATTCGGATATTAATTATAATCAATTATCTAAATATAAGATGATAATAGTTGGAGAAATTCATAATAATCGTATGATTAATATGTATAGAAAATTATTATCTGCTTATAAATTTGATTATTTGATTGCAGAGTTTGCTGATATAGATAGATCGTTTACAAGAGAAGAATTAAAACAAAAAATGGATAATGCTATGAATGGATCGTATAATTATGATCCATCTAGGCCTTGTGATTATCAATATAATTATTGGATTTATAAATTGGCTTATGATTTTGATATTCCTCTTATTGGATGTAATCCTGTAAATAAGAAATATAAAAATATGAATGATGAAGATAAAAACAGAGAAGCTTATATGCTTTCTGTAATTAAAGAATTTGAATCTAAAGGAAGATGTCTTGTTCAATTAGGAGATCATCATTTAAGAAGCATTCCTATTACAAAAGAATTTTTAGAATATTGTAATGATACTACAGATGACAGAGGAATATATAAAAATATAGATGATTTAGTTGTAGAAAATTCAAGTCCTATTTGGGATGAATATAATAACAAACCAAATGTTTTATTATTAAGAGTAAAAAGTGAATATGATAATGAGATTAATTTTATGAAAAATATAAATGAATCATTATTATATGAATCAGATGATGCTTCTAAATTAGATAAAAATTTTAAGCATAAATCTGGTATAGAATTTGATATTGTTGATATTAGAGATAAAAAAGTAAAAGGAAATATTGATGAAATAAAAGGAAAATATAAAGATTATTTTAAAGGATTTGCTGCTTTTGAAAAAGGAACCGATAACTTTGCTGGATTTATAAGGGTTTGGCCAAATTGGGTTATGAATGAGAAATATAAAGGTAACCAAATTTCTCCAATCGAAGTTAAAAAGAAATATAGAGGATATGGATTAAGTAAATTATTGATTCAAAAATCTATAGAAAAATTTGATGCGAATATGCTATTTGTTGCTAAAGATAATGAAGTTGCAATAAATCTATATAAAAAGATGGGGTTCAAAATAAAAGAAGAATTTGATTGGAATAATGAGCCTCATTATATAATGACAAGAGATACAGTTATTAAATTAAGTGAGGTAACTGAAGATATGTCTGGAACTATTGGTGCAGCTCTTGCCCCTACTACTAAAGGAGCTAATATTATTAAACCTTTACCAGTTCCTACACCATATATATCTGATCCGGATCACTATTTGGTAATAAATACAAGACCTGATCAGAAACTTTCATATTCTATTACTAGAGATCCTCTTCAATATACTCTTTATTCTGTAGATCCACAAGAAAAAGGATTTTATAAAGTATTTAAATCTGATAAAGGGAAGATCTCTAAAAATTATCTTACTTTTAAAATTAAAGATAAGAAAAAAGCTAAAGAATTATATGAAAACCTTACAGAACTTTATAAAAGAAATCTTACTTTTATGGATCATGGATTAAGTTCTGATGTTAATGAGAATTATATTTATTCTTATTTAACTGACGGTAATAATATTATAACTCCAGATCAAATCTTATTTGATAATAGATTCGAATTAGTTAGAAGTTTTGAAGAATCTGTAAATTATGAAAGTTCTAAAATATACAACTATCTTCTTAATGGATATTCTATAGAAGATGAATTAAATATATTATCTGAACAGGTAAAGGAATTGGAGGAAGATATTAATGAATGATCATATGTATATAGTATTACCTCCAGATATTGATAATTTAGAAGAATTAGAATATTGGAAATCTAAATTTGATTCTATGACATATTATCAGAGAAAAGTATCTAATGATATTTCAATTGAGAATTTTGGATCTGATAATATTACAAGATACAACAAACTTAAATCTAAATTATTAGATAAAATAGATCCTAATATCAATTTAGGAGAAATAAGTCCTGAAGATACTAGATTATCTTTGGAAGATATATTAAGAGATTTAAATGAATCTTCTTCTGAAACTCCTACTTTAGTGGTCAATGATATAGAGGATAAAATTATTAAAGTTAAAAAAGCAGAATCAGAAGGATTAATTATTATGATAGATCCAGATTTAGGATTTTCTGATGATTATCCAGAAGATTCTATTGCTAAGCTTAAAGATAAATGGAACAAATTTCAAGGATTATCATATGATAAAAGACAATTATCAAATGATACTGCTAAAGATATATTAGGATTTGATAATTATTCTCTTTATGATATTATTTTAAATAAACATATTAAGAGAATTGATATAGAAGATTCAACACCTTCTGATGATAATCCAGAAGAAGATTTTGATATATTAGATAAAGCAAGACCATATTTTACTCCTTATGAATTAGGTTCTGATTTTAAATCAGCTGATCCAATAACAGAAGCTGGTGGACCATATAAATGGTCTAGATTATTGGAAACTCTTTATGTAGAACTTAATTCTACTTATGATAAAAATAAAATAAAATATATAAAAGAATCTATTTATGAATTAGGATGGAATCCAGAAATTCCTTTCTCTTTAGAAACTGCATGTAAAGTTGGTATAAGACATAATAGTTATAATAATATTAGTTTTATAGATTTAACAGAATCTGGCATACCAGCAGTAGAAGAAATTCCAAATAACGCTACATATGAGAATTTGAAAGATAAAATAGTTCCGGTATTTGTTGTATTAGTCTCTGGAAATTCTCTTGCTGGAGCTAGTATAAAATGGTTTACAGATTCTCAATGGAGTCATATATCTATGGGATTTGATTCTAAATTAAAGACTTTATATTCATTTAATTTTTATATAGATGAATTTAAAGTTACTAATGGATTTTCTATAGAAGGAAAAGATTTATATTTAAAGCAAAATAGAAATATGAAAATTAAAACATATTGTTTATTTGTTACACCAGAACAAAAAGAAAGTATGTTAGAAGCTATTGATTGGTATATAAAAAATAAAAATAAAACTAGATATGATTTTGGAAATATATTCAAAATTACATTAAGAAGTAATAAAGATTCAAATGATAAAGATAAAATGATATGTAGTCAATTTGTATATTCTATTTTAAAATTAGCAAATTTTAAAATGAAAATTACAAAAAATAATAGTAAAATAACCCCTTCTGATATAGATAAATTAGCAAATGATGCAAGATTTTATTGCATGTATGAAGGGAAATTATCTGAATATAATAGTAATGCAATAGACAATATGATTAAAAAGATTATTGTTACATTACCATTAGAGCAATTTGATATAGAAGAAAATACAGAATTTAAAGATTTATATAATAAAGCTATGATGCTATTAAATTAAAAATAGTGGAGCAGTTTTTACTGCTCCACTATTATATTATTTCTGTTCAGTATTTTGCTGATTTTGATTAGATTGTTGCTGGTTATTTTGTTGATTATTTTGATTTTGCTGTTGATTGTTGTTTTCATCATTTTTTGGCTTTTTATATAAAGATTTATAAAGAGCCATAAATTGTCTATAAGCTGCCCAAGTAGCAGTCATTTTTGCAGATAAAGCATAAGTCATATACTTAAAATATCTAGTAATTCTAGCATTTGCTTCTCTTATTCCACTGCCACTAGTACCTTGAGATTCTTGAGCATCTGCACCAACATTAATCTGAGGAGCTTCATTAATATTAATAATTTTTTCACTAGTAACCAGTCCAAAATGCTCAGCAAGATTAAATTTAAAATCATCAAATTCAATAGCAGAATTATTCTGACTTTGCATATTATTTCCAACTTCAGAAGCTGGAGTTCCTGTAACATTATTTATTGTAGAATTTGTGGTATTATTTAATTTCTTATCATCTTCAACTTTATCAGCAGTTTTCTGTTTATTTTGTTGAGCAGACTTAAATTGCTCATTAATAAATTTTCTATCTTCTTTAATATTACCAAAAGTAGTACCATCAAATCCATTTCTTATTATCTCATCAACGAATTTAAAAGTTTGATCTTTTCTAAATCCTGCTTGATTAATAGGAATTGGTTTATCTTTTTGAATATAATTAGTATAAAACCCTTCTGATACTTTTGCACTAAAGGTTTTATTATCATCTTGTTTTGGAGTAATGTCTAATGCTTTATAGATAGCATTTTGCATATCAGCATCTGTATTCAAATATTCAGCATTATCATCATATTTAATTCCATTTAATCTTCTAGTAAATTTATCAATATCATAACATCTCCAATCAGATACTGTTGTAGATGCAAATTGAATTTCTTTAATTTTTCCTCTATTTCTGTTCCAAAAAGGTGTATCTATTCCTTTTGTAACAGTTTCAATAACTGTTTGTCTAAATTTATCAAACATTTGATTGAATCTATCAATAAATTGAGGAGCTCCAGATACTTTACTGTCTGTATTACCTATATTGCCACTACCATTAGTGACAGTAGTTTGTACAGAATCTGCTTTAGCTTGAGCAGTATTAGCTGTTCCAGCAGTAGCTGTTGGCTGAGAAGCTCCTGTTTCATCTTCTGTTAAATATTGAATAATAGTAGAATTATATTCATTTTCTAACCAATATTCTTCTGTTATTGTAAGCATTGATTCAAATTGTTCTTCTAATATTCTAGCATAATAAACATCATCTGTAATTTCAACAGAAGATTCAGTAGTAGATTCTTCTATTCCTAATTGCCTTAAGATAAGTCTATGTGCTAATGATTTTACTCTAGCAGAATCACCAGTATTATAATCAAAAATTCTATTAATTCTTAATTCTTTAGATTTAAGAATATTTATATTAGCACTAATTACTTGCTGTACAGTATTAATAATTCTTCCTATACTAGAAACTATTCTATTAGTAATTTCTTGATTCTCTTGTGTACCAGTAGATATATTTTTACTAATATTAGATTTAATTTGTGATTCTGCATTGTTTAAAGATTTTATTATATCATTATAATTCTTATCAATAGAATCTATATCTTTCTTAATATTATCAACGATCTCTTTTCCTCTTGTAAGATTATCTAATGCAAGAAGATAAAGATCAACAGTAAGTCTTGTGGGTTTACTATCATTAGAGCCAAAAGCTTTCTTGGCAACTTCGATAGAAGAATTTACAGGATTAGATACATCATATGAATATCTTCCAAACATTTTTGAAAGCATTGTTTCTTTTTCTTCTTCAAGAAAATCGGCAAGAGATTCAGAAGCTTCTAAATCTTTTCCAACAGTTTTTGGATCTAATGTACCACTTTTATTATATCCATAAATATATTTATCTTTATAAACATAAGCATCAAGAGCTTTGGTTGCCATTTTTACAAGATTAGACCCAATAACAGAAGTATCTGGAAAGTTTTTATTCATCAAATCAGCAGTAGGCTCAATATCAGAAATCGTTAAAGTAGTATCAGCTTCTGTATTATTGTAAAGAGCTTGTCTAAGAATCTTAATTCTTTCATTTTGCCTAAATTTTTGTTCTACTTTATCTTCTTTGTTTTTATTAAATGATTCATTAATTCTTTTAATTAATTCTTTAAATGCAAATACAATAATTCCACAAACTTTTTTAATAGCACCTACTACTTTTCTTACAATATTAGAAACAGTATTTGCAATATTATTAATAAATTCTGATTCATTAACATATTCAATATTATTAAGATTATTTAACTCAATTATAGATTCTCTCATAATCTGATTAAATTGAGTAATTTGTTGAATCATATAAGCTTCTGAATAAATAGAATAAGATAAATCATAAGATTTATATTCAGGAATCTTGAAATAAGAATTAGAACCTTCTTTAAGAAGGGTGTAATTCAAGTTAAGTCCCATAATAATACTCCTTATATTGTGATAATTATTATAAAGTTAAAAATATAAGAGAACTCAAAAGAGTTCTCTTATTATATATTTTAAAATGTTTTATTAAAATTTATTTTTTTCTTATATATTCTTAAGATATTTTATTATTATAATTATGAGAAATTAATATATATTTCTAGAAGAGATATATCATCTAAATCGTTTTGATTTTATTATTTATTTAATTTATTTTTAATTTTATTTTTTATATCACTATCTGGAAGAGAATCTATATCTACAACTTTTCCTTTATCGTATAATTCTTTAACTTTAGATTTAACTACATTTTTAAATGTATTATTTAAATCTTTATTATCTATTATTTTTCTATCATTTTTTTTTCAGATTCATCAAGAACAGCAAGAATATATTCTGCTGCTTCTTTAAGTTTTTTGCTGGTTTTTTGATCAACTTGTTTATTAAGTTTTTCGCCAGTTTTTGGATCAAATCCTCTTTTTCTTAATTCTCTACCAACAGTTTGACCATACATTTTCTTTGTATCTTTGCCTGCTGACAAATAAGTCATACCATCTGTAGATTTTAGACTTTTATCGGCTCTTTCTAGTGATTGTTTTCTTGTCTGTTGTAACTCTTCATTTGAACAATTCTTTATACCATCTCTAAGTTTATTAACTGTTTTTTTTCTTGTATTCATAACAATATCCGCTACACTTTTTGATAAGCCAGTATTTGGTGCAGATAATGTATTTCTAATTTGCCTATCACTTCTATTTTCATTTAAGTATTCACCTAAACTACTCTCATTTACATTAAATATAGACATAATATATTACTCCTTTATATATAGATTATAAGAATTTTTATATTAATAATAAGTACTTAAAAAAACGATTTTATGTTTTATTTACTATTCAAAATTTCATCGAATCTTTTATCTATAGTATCAAACAATGCTTTATTATCTGTATCTTGTTCTCTTCTATCTCCACCAAATCTCTTATATAATTCTCTGTAATATGCTCGTCTTATAGCAATACTATCTTCATCTTTTGGAAAATTAATATAATCATCTATAAGTTTTTGCATTTCTTCAACTTGTTGCAAAAGTTGTATCTTTACTTTTGGATCTAAACTTTCTTTTGCTAATTCTCTCTTTAAATATTCTATACTTACTTTAATTCTTGCTAAATCATTAGGATGTGGATCCATAATATTTAATGTATATAAAATAGAATCTATTAATAAAGCTTTAAATACTTTAAAAGCAATGATTACTGTATTTCTTGTTTGCTTAATATTATTCATTTTAATATAATATTCTTCAATTTTTCTTAAAAAAGAATGAAGTTCTGGTCCATATCCATACATTACAGCAAAAGAATCAGCAAATTTTTCGTTAGTATATCCATATCTTGTTCTTTTCATATTATCTTCCATTGATTCTCTAAAGAATTTAGAAGATACAAATTTCATAGCAGATCTTGCAGTACTGCTAATAGCATGAGGAATAGAAAATATATTATTTTTAATTTTAACAAATAAATTATTCAATTGTCCAAATTTATCAAAAAATTGAATTGTATCATCTACATCACTTTTTATAGTATCTAAAGTCATTTCTTTCCCGGAAGAAATATTATTATTAATTTTTATATTAATATCTTTTAATATTTTAAGAATATTAAATACAAGACTATATACACAATCTTTATCTGTTACAGCTTCAAAGAAATTATGACCAATCTCATGAAGAATACAAGCAATAATTTCGTCATCAGATATATTATCACAATTTATAAGTCCAATATTTAATGTACATATTCCATTAACTATTCCATTTGAAGCATCATGATAAAAACCATTATTAGAAGCTTTAAGAAAAGTAATCATTTTTCTAACTTCTTCTTTAGATCTAAATGTATGAGTTCCAAATGTATAAGCATTAATAGTCTGATCTGGAGATATATTTAATGCAAAAGAATTAAATCCAAATAATTTTTCAACCATTCTATTAAATTTCAAAATATCTTTATCAGTATTAATAGAATTAGAAAAAGATTTTCCTTTAATTTTGTTTCTAATAATCGAAAATTGATTCTGTAATGATATTATAGGAGTTTTTCCAATATATAATTCATTTAAAATTTGTTCTCTCATAATATGTAATCCTTAATACTATATTTTTATATTATAGATGAGTTAAAAATAAAAAAATAAAAGGCAAGAATAAATCTTGCCTTTTATTTTTAAATATATCTTACAATACCATATACTGCATTATATATAACATCTTTATTTTTTGTCATATTTTTAGAAGATATATATTTATTAAATTTATCTGTATTAAAAGCACTAATTGATTTATAATATTGTCTTCCAGTACTTTTACACCACTCTATATAATTTTCATACATTACTTTAATATTTACTATACCGCCATATTGGTATGTAAGATGAGAATTTACAAAATCTATTAATCCTTGTTGTAATTCTCTATCTTTATTCTTTTTTGATATATTTAATTTATTAGTAACGTCAGCATATATTCCTTTTTCTCTATCAATATATAATGTTATACGAATATCATTATTTTTATCAATATCAACACCAAATTCACTTTTAATATTATTTATAATAATATCATATCTATATTTAGGTAATTCTGTTAATTTAATTTCCATTATTTTCATTATTAGATACCTTATTATTTTCCTTTATTGTAGTAGGATCAATTTTTGCATAAATATCACAATATACAGAATCCCACATATCATCAGCACTATCCAAGTACCAAGGTTCATTTTTATAATATGTATGATTAATATCACTCCAATTTGCTGTTCCTAATTTAGCATGAATATATAAAACATCATCTCTTTTAATATATTTATTAAAAGTATCACGAGCATTTCTGATTCTTTTAAATTCTGATTTTAATTTATATTTAAGATGTCTTCTAAATTTACCATGAATTTTATTCCATTTTATTTCATTATTTTTAATATCATAGTATTTAGATAATTTATTATTTTTTGATTGTATGTAATAAGATATTGCAACAGGATTTATTGCGAACTTAGGAATACCAAAAATTAATTCTTCTACACAAGATTTTTCAGTAAAATAAAGATCTTCATTATTAATAATAATAGGCTCATATTCATTTTTCATAAGTCTATATCCACGAACTCTGGATATATTTATATTATTTTCTTTAGTAATATAACTAAGATCTTCTATTTGAGCATAAGCACCAATATCCATAAAACCTCCTTTAATACAATAATTAAATAAAATATAAAAGAGGAGAGAAAACTCTCCTCTTTTTATTATATTATAAAATTTAAGTAGTATACATTGATTGAAGAATAGATTGTTTAAGTGAAAAAAGACGATCAAAATTATTAATATCTTCAGGAGTATAGGTCTCTCTACCGCATCTAGCTAAAGTATTAGCATTGATAAGAGTATCTCTTTGCATAGATACAGCAGAATTAAAATATCCATCATTTCTAGATATATACATTACATTTCTAGGGTTAAATTTCTCCCAAGCAAGTTTAATAAAAGTTTGATTAATTGGAAGAAGAATATTTAAAACATCCAATATCTTCACACAGGTCGCTAATCTGTGCAGTTCTCTTATGAACTTCTTCAGGTGTTACCCGAATGTTGAGACTATATCTTCCTATACAATAAATATATAGGCACGCCCATTTTGAATTTGCTTAAATTCTCAAGAGGTACACTCATCTCTCTTTAGTCGTTGAACCTTCTTCTGTTCTAGAAGCTTGGCTGCTGATCATCCAATCCTTAATAGTGTAACTATATCAAAATCCTATTATGGTTTGCCATTTATATATCCCTATATAAATTTAGTCATTAAGGCTCTAAGGATTTTCCAGCAATTAGAGCGTGTTAGGCAATGTTATTTACCATCGAAATCTGCTGCCAACAAAGGCAAAGGTTGAAGGGGAACTGACATTGTATATGTTTCTGTAAATCCTACGCAAAACATACTTAATATACTTCCATAACTACGCTTTATTCACATAGAATCGTTGATATTATCTCTCTTTCTATGCAGTTCTCTTATGAACTTCCCTATATTTCTATAGGATACTAGACTATATCTTTATCTGCCAATTAGATATTCACCATTTCGATTTAAAGGGTCTTACTTCCCTAAATGCCCTACCTACTTAGGCTCTAACTTCAAGATTATCTATTATGAGATATTCCTCTACAAATATCTGATATTGTGGAAATTGAAAAATTTGGAAAAAACTTTTCGGTTATTTCTTTATAATTATATCCATGCTCATTAAGATTTCTAATTAAATCAGCATCTTCATCTGTAAGTCGATGAAGATTAGCAGGATTCTTTTTATATGAATCATAGTAAGATTTTGGTTGATAATTTGGATCATAATAAACCTTATTTAAACAAATATTTTGTATAGATGTACCAGATATATTTTTATACCCCATATTTTGTATTTGACTATAGCTATAACCTTGATCATGAAGATCTCTAATTTTATTAGCCTCATCATAATTAAGTTTATTACAAGTTCTTACATTATTATTTTCAGCATGTATAACATTTTCTTTCATGGTGGCCCATTCAATATTAGAGTATAAAGATCCATCTGGCATAACTTTATTTACACAATTATTCGTTTTATCAAAATCTTTATGATTTACTGTTAATTGATCCATATTATTTATAGGATTAAATTTTTTAAGAACAAGTCTATGTATACTATATTTCTTTTGTCCATTTTTACAATTATCTGCTGCTAAACAGACATATTGATATCCATTTGGCCGAAGATTAGGTTTAATCATTTTCCCAGATCTAATATTCATTATTCTTCCATAGTTACTTACAGCATAATAATTTGGAAGAATATCTTTAGCTTCATTATCGGTTAAAACTTCAAATGTTTCACTTTCTTGAAGATCATCTGGTAAGAAAAATATGGCTTGTTTCATTGATGTATCATAGAGTCTTGTTCCTTTTGGACAAACTAATCCACCAAAATTACTATTTCCATTTTTTGTAACATATTCTCCATTTTCATTATATCTTCCACTATCAGTTTCTTGAGTTGATCTCATAATATATTCTCCTTATATTTTTTAAAATTAAAATATAAAGAAAATAATAATCTATTCAGATAGTCGTTGAACCTTCTTCTATTATTATAGAAGCTTGGCTGCTGATTGTCCATAAAATGGAGTTCCCAGCAATTAGATGAATTTTAATATATGATATAATAACGTATTGGCATATCATATATTCGACATTATTCCCTTTATATTTTAATTATTTTTTATAACAATAATTAAAGATAACAGAGGGAGTCCGAATATCGTAGGGTTCCGATTTATTATTACGCTTAAACCAGGTAAACCTTTCTTCTTCTCATTATCTATTATACTTTGTATTATACTGCTTATTCTATCTACTGGCTCAATTGTTGCTTTATACCATAATTGATGAGCTTCATTAGGACTCATATTATATGATCTGCATAATATATTTTTTATTCTTTGTTCAAGCATTATTGCAAGTCCTATTACAGGTAATGTAACCTCATCAATTCTTAAATCGGGATTCTGAACTATAACATTTCTACTACTGAAGTTATATCGTCCTCCCAATAAACATCTAAAATCTCCTTTTTTACCACTTAATATAGTTTCCAGCTCTGTATATAATTCCATAAATTTTTTCTGTAAATTATATAATTGCTGATTCTTTATTTTTGGCTCTCTTTGTATTTTGGTTTTATTTCTATTTATTGTAGTTACTAATTTATTCATCATAGTATACATGGCATTTGTAGGTTCATATGTCATATTTCCATCTTTAATATCAAATGGTCTTAATAACGTAGTAAATACTGGTATACTATGTGTAAATACTATATTTCTGTGTTCATAAATATCATCATAATTTTCTTTCTTAGTAGGCCTTTTTCGTAAATAGAAATCCATTATTTCATCAAATCTTTTTACAAATTCAACCATACCAATTCCAAAAAACGGTTCATCTTTATTTTTAGTTTCAATTGCTTTACTAGATAAAGGAGTTACTATATCTGAAATATCTAAAATATTTTCTAATTTAGTTCTTTTAACTCCTTGTATAGTAATACCTTTACCTAAGAAAATATCTATCTTTTTATAAAATGCTGGGTGTATAATAACAAAGGGATCTTTTAATACCATCCACCCAAAATAACTAAAATTATCATCTACATATTCACATAAATGACCACATCTTGGACAACGTAATCCAGCGTTTAATCTTCCTTTTAAACCACCATCATCAGTACAATGACAACGATATCTATCTATAAAAGGATTTACATCTGCCAAAGTTTGTCCAAACCTTCTAGAAAATAATCCATCTTCTGCTTTTAAGTCTTTCTTAATATTTCTTCCAGAAGGAGCAACTTCAAATCCATTTCCAGAATCTATATCAAGTTTTCTTTCAGCATCAAAATCTATATATTCTATATAAGATTCATATTCATAGTTTTCACTATGAGGATATGTCATTGAAGTTGATACTACATCTTTTTCATCATAGTGAAGAAAATTATTTTTATTGTGAGAATCTTCAAACAAAGATCCATATTTAATTTTTTCACTCATTATCATTCTCCAATATAATCATCGCAAGTATCATTTTTATTTATTTTTTTATATTTTTCATCATTATAACAATTATACTTATACTTATACATTTTTTTACGCTTAACTAATTTATCTAAATCTTTTTTAAACTTGTTTAATAAATCAGTAATATCATCCGTTACGCATTCTGTTTCATTAGAATTAATATAAGAAGAATATTCAATACTACAATTTACAAGTTTAGGAAAATCATAATTATCATCAAGAATCATCCAATCATTAGATGCAATATTGGTAAATGTATAAGCAGTATTTGTAGTATTTCTTATATCAATAATTTCTCCATTAGAACAATGCATCATAATTGTATTATTTTCCCATTTCCAATATCCTTTCCACGATGGAAGTTTAATCTTTTTTCCATTAAGTAATTCAAACCAAGCTTGCCTCCAAGTTAAATTAGTATTTCCAGGTTTTGCCATATATACCTCCTTAAAATTATTATTTAATTGATTGGTTTAATTGTTTCATCTGATTCTTTTACTCTTCCAAAAAATTCATCTTTATTTTCTTTAATTTCTGTTATTTTTCCATCTTTATGTATAATATATTTTTTAGGTATATTATTTATATACAATGGCTTTTTAATATTTTTACTAAATTTTATTTTTTCTTTTATTGAATCACTATTTAAAAAATCAGTCAAATTGTGTTCAAAGGACATTTAACCCTCCAAAATTGTATTCAATTTTATAATATATTTTTATACAAAAATTTACCTAATGCAACTCAAAATATCATTATACCAATCCTCAATATCAGATTCGATATTTTGTGATTTTGCAATATTTCTATATTTAGGAGAATTTCCTATAATCATTATAGAATTAATTACATTAGACATAATTTCTGTTGAAGGTTTAAATTGAGTAAATTTAGTATGTGTAGTAGCAAACATTTTTCGAGCAGCAGCAACAATTGGTGTATCATGATGCTTATCTTCAAGATATATGATATTAGAAATACCAGTTTGAATGATAGCTTTAGCACATTCGTTACAAGGAAAGAGTGTAACATAAAGAGTAGAATTTCTCAGATCTTTAATGTCTCCACGATAATTTAAAATAGCATTAAATTCAGCATGAGATGACCACATATATTTATTATTAGGATCAGAAAGATCTCTGTTAGACCAATCGTACTCTGGATCATCATCAGAAATACCATTAGGAAAACCATTATAACCAATAGAAAGAATTCTATCATCTTCAGATACAATAACTGCTCCTACTTGTGTATTAGGATCTTTAGAACGTTTAGAAATAATTTTAGCAATAAGCATATAAACAGAATCTTTAGATATTACATTGTGTCTTTTATTAGACATAAAATAAACCCTCCTAAAAATAATAGTAATAACAAGTGAAAATGAAAATGAAAAATAAATATCAGTAGAGTAACACTCTACTGATATTTATTTTATATTAATTAATAAAATAATTTTATTTTATTTGATCTTGTGATATAGGTTTATTTGTAGAAGGGTCTATAAAATAAATTCCATTAATAGGTTTTAATATTTTTTTATTATTACATAATGGCATTGTTAAAGATTCTTCTATAGATTTTCCAGATCTGATTCTTTTTGATACAGTTCCTGGGCCAAATCCTATAATTTTATCCCATTGATTATATGAAAATGTATCATCATTATATGTAATTAATTTAGGTTTTCTAGAATCAGATACAGGTTCATATAAAGATTTATCCACAGACCAATTTTGTCTAAAATGCCTATCATAAATAAGACCTCTATCTAATCCTGTGATTTTTGACCAATCTGATATTGTATGAGATTCTCCATTAGAATCTGTAAGAATTCTCATATATGCATTAACGGGTTCTGTTAATGCTCTTTCATCAGGCCATCCATCTTCTTTTCTAGCATATAAAGTAAATGCAGAGATTCCAATTATTGGTTCCCATTCAGCAGCAGTATGAGTAATTCCATTTAGAGTAAGCTTTATATTATTTCTTCTATTATTTGCTTGAGTAACTCCATCTGTCCATCTACAATTTTCCGGGCAATAGTTTCCATCATTATTTATTCTATCTATACTTAATCCTGGTTTGTAACCATTAGCCATAGCCCATCTACAAAATGTATCAACACCTGTATCTGGATTTAACCATTCATCACAAATTGAAATTCCTCTTCCACCATAATCTTTATATGAATTACGATTAGGGTTATAACATCTTGATTTCATATTATGATATATTTCATATATTGGAGTACCATGCCAACCATGTTTAGTTGATACTTCAATTTGAGCACATCCACAACTTTTAGTATGTCCATTTCTTAAATTATGGCCTCTTACTATAACATTATTTCCACAATCACACTTACAAAGCCATTGTGTTTCTCTTCCAGAAGTTCCAATAAAATCTTCTGCTCTTTCCAATACTGTAAGTTTACCAAATTTTTTTCCAATCATATTAATTAATTTATTAGACTTACATTCTTTACAACAATGAACATTACCATTGAGAAGATTATGGTGTATAACTTCTATAGTATTGCCACAATCACATTTACAAAGCCATCTAGGTTCATGTCTTCCAGTAGATGGATAAATATAGTCATCTATTCTTTTAATTACAATTAATTTATCAAATCTTTGATCTTTTAAATCTCTCCATCCTCTTTTTTTAACAAATTTAAATTTCATTTTATATATAATATCTCCTTTATTTTTATAATATATAGTTATAAGTACATTAAAAAATAATTTAAATAACATATTTGGATAGTTTAATAATTAATATAGATAAAAATAATGGTGCTAGGAATAAATCCTAGCACCATTATTATAAATATCAGCAAGTGCTAAGTAATAATTAATTTTGACCTTTACGGTTGACCTTTACGGATTCCCGACCGATTTATAATTTCGACGCGAGACTGTACCGGCTGATACTCGTCAACTAAGAATCTCTCAAATGCAGTAACAGCAGGAAGAGCAGGATTCTGAACGTTTCTAAGCTCATTGGAAACATACATCTGATAATCGTAGATTCTATACGTTACTCTGTTGGAGTTGTGTGGCATTAAAAGTACTATTAAATCGTTTTGCCACCTGAGTTTATCACTGCCAATGAACTGATAGACTCTCTTATCACTGGTAACAACAGTTCTCTTGAAGTCAAGATCCACAGGACCAATGCTGCTCGGGCTTGTATAAGTATACTCAATAGGAGTAATCTTTCTAACAAGATCCGGATCACCGAAAATGGTAATAACCATATTAGGATCATTCAGAACCTGAAGCATTCTGGTAACCTCAGAATCAAATGCATCAAAGAACATGCTGTGTCTCCAGGTAAGAGGATCAAGAGCATATCCAACAGGCGGAGCATAATCAAACTCCATGTAACCTCTACTATTCTCAGGAAGTCTATCATAAGACTCATCAAGATACTGCTTAATCTTATCATCCTTGTAGTTAGCAAGAGTGGTCTTAAGCAGGCTCATAATCTTGGTAAGCTGATTAACCTGATACAGAGCAGCAAGATCTTTAACCTCTTCAGGACTAATGGTAACACTCAGCGGAATAGCATTAGGAATCTCAATAAGTTTAGTATCAACCTTCCACTTAACAGTGCAGGTGTCAAGCATATGGTTAGCAGTATCAAGTTCTGCACTAAGCATAACTTTCTTCACTTCACCCTTAGCAGAGATAACAGTAAAGATATTCTTATCCATAGTGCCTGCAAGAACATCAGAGATCTTCTTGTTAGCATCAGCAGACTCTCTCACAACAAGCTGAACAGGAGCATTAAAGCTTCTCTCATACTGATTGTAACCAGGCTGGAACAGAATATTCACTGGGAACCAAACATTCTCAACTTCACCCTCATCAGCAGCAGTAGCAATAGGTCCATTTGGACGAATAAATCCATCAGCATCAGGCATGATATCACCCTCAGCAATATACATCTTCTCAATCTGTATAGCGGATATATGAGTCTTAATGCTAAGAGCATCAAGCTTAGTACCACCACAAAGAGCAAGAACATCGGTCTCACCAATCTCAGGAAGTTCAAGCTCAATATTATAAACAGGATTAGAAGCATCAATTGCAGGGGTCATCTTATTCTGATCGGTGAACATATCGATCTCGTTACCCTGAGTATCAACAAGAATTCTCTTTTCCATACTCATGGTGAACTTAGGACCTTCAGCAACAACTTTCTGAATAGCACCCTTATCGAAGACCATATTCATAAGAATATTCTTATGGACAGGGAAAGTCATACCGATAACCGGGTTATAATCAGCCATATCAGCATGCTCAAAGACAGCTTCAACATCGTTCTCAAACTGTTGTTCCATCATTGCATACTGATCTTCAATATAGCCAGGATCATTCATGAAAGGATCATTGGTATTCTCATCCATGAAATTACTGCAGAAGAATTCTTTAAGAGCTTCTTTAGCTGCAGGTCTACGAAGAACCTTTTTCGGCTCTTCAAAAATATCCATACCAGACTCATTAAGCAGGTTCTTAGCAAACTCTGCGAAAGATTGGACATAGTTAGTCATAGGATCTTTAGAGTAAGAACCACCAACAAAACCAGTCTTGGTAGAAAGCTTACCAATAGGCATAATTTAATCCTCCTTGTGATTATATAACTAGAATGAAGGACGTTAAGGCAATCTAGTTACTTCAAAAATATATTTTTTATTTATTTTTTATTATCAAAATACATAGGAGCTTAGAGAGTTACTCCCAAATATTTTATTTATTAGTTAATAATTATTTTTTAGAGTTATTAATTTCTTCAATAACTTTGTAAATTGAACGAAATACAGACATAAATTTAATATACATAGCATAATTTTCTAAGTAAGGATTCTTATCAAAATTATTTTGTATATAATCTATTAATATATTTTTAGTTTTCTCTGTAAACAATGTAAGTCTTTTAATAGTATCAAGATTTTCCATTGTCTTAGGAATAGAATTTATCCCTTCTTTAGTGGTAATTATAGTTTCATATAAATCTTTATAATCTATTTTTAACTGTAATACTCTAATACGTTTTTGATCATCTGTCAAAGAATCATATAATTGTTCTTCAGAAGTTTTAATATCTTCATCTGATATACCGTCAGAAGGATCGGATGGAGGAGTATCAGTGGAACCTTCATCAGTTTGAGTACCACCTTCATCAGTATTTTCTCCGGTTGTATCGTCCCCTTCAGATTCTGCTGAACCTGCTGAATCTCCACCATTATCATCCATAGTGAAATCATCAGCTTCTCCATTATCATCAGTTTGATCCTCTGCAGAAGTATCGGCTGTGGTATCAGTATTATTAGATTCATCTGTTTCTGTATCTGATGGTTGTTGTTCATCATCCATAGTGAAATTATCAGATTCATCACTATTATTATCATTATTATCTGTTTCATTATCATCAGCAGTAGATGAATCATCTTCATCTTCTAAAGTAAAATTATCTTCGTCTGTATTATCATCATCTTCAGTAGTATCAGTATCTGCCCCTAAATCTTCTGCAGTCTGAGTATCTGTTTCATTTGGATTCTCTGATGCGTCTTCTGCAGCATCTTGAGGAGTATTTTCTCCAGATTCGGCTGTTTCATTTCCTTCATCAGTAGATTCATCATCAAAATTTTCTTCTTTATCGTCCATGGTGAAGTCATTATCATCTCCGACATCTTCACCATTAACTTGAATTTCATTAATGAATTTATTATTATTAGAAGAGAATAATGACTTATTTCTTATATTTTTTAAATTAAATATAGCCATATTTTTACTCCCTTCCTCTTAATCCAGAAACCGGTTCCATAGGAATTTTACTTCCTTTTCTAGCAAGACCATAATAAATTTCTTGCCTTTTTCTTTGTAAATTCTTTTGAATTGTAAGTAAAGCTCTATATTTCTTAGTAGAACCAGTAGACTCTGCTCTTTGAATTTCTCTATCTAATACTTTTAATTCAATATCTATTTCATCTAATATTTGCATTTTTTCTTTTCTTGAAGTATAAGCAGATTTAGCCCACATTACTATAGGTCCTAATACTGCTAGTGTAGCAGCACCAACACTAGCTCCTGCTGAAGTAGCAACTCCAGCAACAGCACCTATACCGGCCCATGTTATAAGAATTTTTATAGATTTAGAAAGACTTCTTTTTACTTGTCCAGTGATAATTTCTTCTCTATAATCTGTAGATAATCCATTTTCTATATTTTTACAGAGATGATTAAATTCCATATCAAGATCTCTAGATAATTCTTTTTCTTTAGTGGATAAATTTTTTAATTTACTTTTAACACCTGTCCATGCTAATTTAAAATCATTAAGAGACAACGGTTTCTTTTCTGGTTGTTTATATTGTTTATTTTCTTGATCAGATTCTGTATTATTTTTAATATTATTTTTCTTTATATCTTTAGTATTATGAGCAGTATTATAATCTACAGCTCCAGGTGTTTTCATAGAATTTTTTATTTTATTTGCAGGATTAAGATCATTAACAGCAGATTTTAAATTTACTTTAGCTCTATTAATTGCATCTTCATTTATACCCATAACTTGAGCACAGAAATTTAATCTTAAATTATGATCTTCATAAATATCAAAAGGCTCTTTGTCTTTATTATAACAAATATATTTGATATAATTATATCTAGGATTTGCTTCTTCTTTACATAATTCTACAAAATCTGTAAATATATTATCATCAGATTCTAAGTATGGACTAAGGATTTCATAAACCAATCCAGCTTCTTCTGCAGTAATTGTACCAGCATACTTTCTATCATGTAGTTTATCAACAATAGCAAGAATAGGGGTATCAATTAAGTTTTCAAGAAGATTAGTTGTTTCATTTAAATTACAAATTAAAGATTTTTCATATGTAGTAAATCCTTTATTTAATTTTTGATTTTCTGATATAATTACATCATATTTACTTCTTAAATTAATATCAAAACTATTTTCTCCAAGAGTATAATATGCATAAGAATCTCTATTATAAAGTATATTATTAAGACAATTAACAGTAGTATTTACAAAATTATATGCTTCTTCTATAGAACCTTCATAATTATAAGATGCAATATTTGTAGAAATATGATTATTAGCATCTATATAATTCATAATATTATCATCATTAATATCATCTTCATCTCTTTTTATTCTATGAATATTAAGAGGAGATTCTTTTGCAGAAGTTTTCTCTATAGTAGATAAGAAATCTCCAGCTGTTTGAGAATCTGTAATAAGATTATTTATCTTGAATGGATCAATTTCATTAGAAGTAAAAGATACTCTTTCTTTATTACCATCAGCGTAATAAATATCGTTATTTATATCGGCTTCCCAAATATTAGTAAGATTTTCTACCAAACTATCTGTATCTTGAATATTATTCTCTTTAATAATATTTATTATATTATGTGCTTCACTTCCAGATACAAATTCTAAATTTTCAAAAATAGTTTTAGGATCAAAATCGATATTATTAATTTTAGTAAAATCATTAATAATATTATTAATTTCTGTAAGGGCAATAATATCATTAAGATTAGATTTTGCAATTTCTATAAGAGAATCTATAGATTTATTAGAATCTAACTTCCATCTATTAATCCTATCCATCCAATAAGAACTGTTTTTATTAGAAGATTCTGTTAAAAAACTGATATTTTTATCAGATGCTAAAGGTAAAACTCTAGATTCTTCTATAGCTCTTTTATAAGAATTAATATCTTCTTTTGTATTACTATCTCTTAATAAAAAATAATTAGTTACATTTTCTACTATATTTTCTACAGGAATTTCTATTCCTTCTGAATAACATAAATAAGAAACTTCTTCTAATACAATATTCATTTTAACAAAAGGAGATAAAGTATAAGTATCTACTTTTTCACAAATAGAAAATATTTTTTCTTTATCTGATTTTGCTTTATTAGAAAAAGATTCTAATTTAAATTTTTTAGATAAATTTTTATGATTTTTAATAATTCTATCTATTCTTTTATACATTTTAGCAGTTTCTACTAATCTATCAATATTAATATCTCCAATATTAGAAGATCTAATAATATCAAGACAATCTCCAAGATTAGCATTCTCTACTAATGGAATAATATCATTAATAACCACTTGACAATATTTTTCAAGCAATTCATAATCATCTTTTTCATATAAAGATTCAAGAACTGAAATTGCAGATTTGTAATCTGTACATGAATTAAAGAAATTTTCTAATCTCCATTTATATAGAGACTTATTAGAATCATCAGATAAATAATTAATATCATAATTAGATGATTCTGCAATACTATTTCTTTTTTCAAGATATCTTTGTCTCTTATACACGTACTTTAAATTTAATGGTTTACTAACCATAATTTAGAGCCCTTTCATATAGGATATTAATATAAAGTTAAATTTTAGATATTTAAAGAAAAATATAAAAAATAAATCCCCATAGAGTTTTTTACTCTATGGGGTTAAGGAGAAATAATGTTCGCTGATAAGAAAAATCAGCGATGAGTGATAAAATGATATATTCTATCATTATTATAATATTTAATTGAATTTATATATACTTTCACTGATTCTATCAGGTGTTACACCAAAATCTTTTTCATTAATCATATTATTTCTATGTATATATAGATTTGCTCCAAATTGTTTGATAAATTCTTTTATTTGTTTCATCTTTTCATCAGTTCCAAATTCATCATTATCTGGATATACATGTACATCAAAGAAAAAAATTTCATAAGATACAATCAAATGAGTTATAAATCCTAAATAGCTACTTCCAGTAATAGCAGCAAATATACCATCTTCATATCTTCTTAAATTATATTTTATTGATAATATATCAAACGGACCTTCTGCTACATGAATTTGTATTTTCTTTGGTATAGTTAAATCTATATTTGCTGGCATAACATACATTTTTTCTGTATTATCTATTTTATTATGTATATTATAATTTATATATCTTTTATCTATGCCTTTATATAAAATTCCTTCATTATACATTCTTCTTAAATTTACAAAATTATTATCTAAAGATAAAAATCCAACGAAATTATCATTTAAAGAATTTATTATATTTATATGTCTTGTATAATAAGAATTATTATTTGTATTCATATTGTTCGATATATTATATCTATTATAATCTAATAAATCTTTTAAATTTAATATAATTTTTTGTTTTAAGCATTCTTCTATTGTTAATTCTACACCAATTCTATTTTTAATATATTCAATTTTCTTATAAGCAAGATTTATATTATTTACATGATTATATATTGGATAATGAAAAGAATTATATCCTTTAAATTTATTATTAGAAATAGCTTTATTTATTAATTTATCAGTTTCTATTGCTATTTCTGGATTATAAATTCCCCATTCTATAAGTGTTTTACTATTTATAACACCAGATATTTGACATTTAAAACAATGATATACAGGGCAATCATCTTTATCTTGTGGAATATGAATATACATATGTCCATGAGTTATATCTTTTGAATCCCCACATGAACGACACCTAACAATTATTTCACGATTTTGACTAGCTAATTTTGCTTCTGGAAAATTAGATATTATAAATTGAGCAAACTGCTCTCCAAATTCAAACAATTATTTTACCCCCTTTCACATTTATAATATTTATATGAAAGGATATTTAATTTTCTTCTTTGAATCTCACTATAAAAATATCATTAATATTAATATTAATAAAATACAAAGTATAGTAGATTCTACTAATAATATCCAAGTATTATATAATTCATATAATGTAAGTATAGTCATTAAACCAAATACAAGTAATAATCCGATACTGTTATATAAAAATAATTCTAAAAAGAATTTTATTTTTAAATTATACTTATTACAACGCTTATTAATAAATGATAAGCAAATAGTTCCTATTATGCCAATTATAAAAACAATTCCTATTGGATGAGTATAAAATTTATATTTTATGAAATAATAAATTGTACTAAATATTAATAAACAAAAATCTATTAAAAGCATACATATTAAAATTATTGAAAATTTCTTTAAATTATTTATAATTTTCATTTTAATGGCTCCTAAAAATAAAGAGAGAACATATAGTTCTCTCTTTATATATTTTTAAATTTCTACATCAAATCTAATTTCATTATCATTTTGCCTTGATATATTTACAGCTCTACCAGTATTTTCTGTAGATATAGATATTACCATTGGAAGATTTGCTTTAAAAAATTCTTTCATCATTGGTAATTCACATATTATGAAAAATATATCTCTATATTTTAATAATTCATTTGGCAGTATATGAGATTTAAAGTTCATTTGTGATAAAGAAAACATAAATTTAGATTTATCTGTCATTAATGAATTAATGGTTTCTCCAATATGATTCATGCCATAATCATATATTATTCTACCAAGCATTGATACATAAAAATCATCTTTTAAATTAAAAAATACTGGAAATAATTTACCATTATCATCTTCTGTAAACATTAATCTAAATTCATCATTTTTATTAGGATCAATAGAATTTAAATCATCTAATTGAACTGACATTTTGCTTATATCTTTTATAGAACTCATAATATCTCCTTGATAAAAAATAAAAATGGGTGAGGGAGGGATCTCACCTCCCACGATAGCTTAGCAGGGTCAGACATTCTAATGCCACGTTCAATGAAGAGTCAAATCTGGCCAGATTTCCAAGGTTGAGTTATGGTCATTATTAATGAAATCCTCTTCAAAGCTTATCCTCAGAAAAACACGTTCTTCTTCTGATGCTATCTCCCTCTTGCGTCTATTACTTCCGCCATCACCCATTATAAATAAGTACTTATTATAATAAATTATTAATTAATAAATCCTAAATTATCATTTAATGCTTTTTCAAAATCTTTAAATTTTTCATTTGTCATTGTAATAGAAATGCATCTTTTGTCATTAAAATTACCATGTATATGAATATTTTTAAAATCTTTTGGATCTCCATCTTTCATTGAAATAATAATACTATCTGTTTCATAACTTTCTATAGCATACAAATTTATTACTATATCATCGTTTAATCTATATAACATTTTACAAGACTTTCTCATTATTGATTTCCTCCTTTTGTTAAATAATATATTTTATATCATATTTATAATATATCTTTGAAATGAATTTATAAAAATTATCCAATAGGAGGAAACTTCTATTAGTTTTATAAAAAAAAATAAAATTTATTGACCCAGAGTGATTAAACTCTGGGTCGATGGGAGAAATAATGCTGACCAATTATATTGGCCTAAAATGATAATAATGATAGAATATAATATTTTATCATTATTATAATATCTAATTGAAATTAGATATAACTTCACTAATTTTATCTGAAGTTATATCATAAAAATTTATTTATTACATACTTCTACTATCTCTCACAAATAATATTATTTTTTTATATTAGTTTTCTTTTTCATATCTTTTAATATAAAAACCTAATGTATTTTTAATAGCATCTTCAAACTCATCAAATTCTTCTTTTGATAAAAATACTACAATTGTATTTTCGAAACCCATTTTTATTTCAAGTCTTATTTTATTTAATTCTGTAACACTATACATATAAGATTCTATACCATACAAATTTATTACATTCATACTATTTAATCTATACATTATGTACATTATTAATTCTCCTTTTTTATTGTATATAATGATAATATTCCTGAATTTTTTGTAACAATAATAGATTTTTTATTTTTATGAAAATTGGATAAATTTATATATTTTCTTATTAATTCATTATACTCCTGATCAGTATATTCTGGATTATGATTTTTACAATATTTGTCTAAATACATTTTACCACATTTAGTATTTATTTGTATTGCAGATCTAAATTGTTTTTCATTCATCTTTATACTCCCAATTATTTGAAGTTCTTAAAGAGCAAGTGGTACAAGGTGAATTGTATTGATATTCTATTTCATTTTCCCATAATCCATTATTTTTACATGTTTTACATGTTTTTCTTATAATTATACCATTTTCGATCATAATTTCATAATATAATTCATTAATCAAATTAATTGTTTCATAATTAAACGTAATAGATTTATTTTTTGTACTAAAAGAATAATCTTGTAAATTAAAATTATTAATATCAAATGTTTGATTTTCTTTTAAATTAATAAATAAATATTCTGATCTTATTGTAAGATCAATTTCTTTTTTATTTTTATAATTACAATAAATTTGAATCATATCATGAGTTACAACAAGTGGAGTTGTACTAAATAATTTCCATCTATGCAATAATGCAATATCTTGAGAATCTTGAGAACTAGTAGAATGAAAACCAAGTTTTTTAAATTTTCTATAAATATTAATTCTTTCTTTACTAAGTGCCATTATTTTATCCTCCTATTAAAACTAATATTAAATTGCTTCATTATTATAATATATTTTTAAAAAATAATTAGGTGAAAGCATTTAGCTTTCACCTAGTTTATTATTATCAACATATGGCATAAATTCTAATAAAGCATTTTCAACTTCAAAAAATACATCTTCTCTATTATTGTCTTTAAATTTAACAGATAATACATCTGATTTTTCACCATTAAAAGTAATATAATCTACATTATCCATATTTATTATATGCTTACCAAATTTAGATGTTATAGCTATTAACATTATAACTCCTTTTAAAAATGTATTTTATTATAATATGTTAACAAAATAAAAAATATAGGGGTTACAAAGTAACCCCTATATATTAACACATTAAAATGAATGTTTCTACTTCTTCTATGATAATATTAATAGCTACTGTTTCCAATCTTTTTCCATTTATAGTAGGGTCTAAATCAACAATACTAAAATCCGATGAAATTATTGTTGCAATGATACTAAGAATATTATCAATAATATTTTCGTTTTTATATTTTTCTAATATTCTTGGATAAGAAGGAGAAGCTTCCACTAAGATTTTCTCTTTCTTATTTATAGTTTTTCTGCTTACAAGCTTTTCAACTTTTCCAGATATAATATAAGGAAGAATAATCATGTTTTTACTTTTCAAAATCTTTTTAGCAGCGATAATTAATTTTACATATTCTTCTCTATTAATAGAATGAATACTTTGTGTGTCTTTAAACCATCTATAAAACATTGAGAATATTAACTGTTTCTGGAATGGATTAATAGTGTAACCACCTTCTGGAGTCATTAATACATTTCTCATATAAAGATCAATCTCTAAAGGATCAAATGGACCAAATTGAACTTCAATATTTCTCATGCAAACTTGTCCATTAATCTTATTCTGAAGATATAACCCTTCATTCATTCTAATCAGATTGCTTTCAAATTTATCAAAATCTGATATAGAATCGTTATCTCTTTTTGATGAAGATATTGGAACATATGAAAATTCAAATGATATATCTGTAATCTTATATGATGTATTTTTTCTAATACTTGCATAATTAAAACTAATAATATTTTTATCAAAAGTGTATTTCGGCATAATATTAAGAATTATATTTTGTACCGAATCGGTAGAGTGAGTAGTAATATCTATTGATCTGATATCTTGCTTAATCCATATACCTTGATTATTTTTCTGATTAGCTATTACATTAGTATATGCAGTATCATATAATTTAGAATATATATCAATAGAAGTTTCCATATGAAGTATTCTATCATAAAAACTTAGCAGATAATCATCTATATTTATATCTAATTTATGCATATAAGCATAATTAGTTAATAATGGTATACAAAGATCCATAATTATTGACATTTTATGTAATAATTTTGCATGTTCATTTGTATACTGTAATGATGGGGATTTAATATTTGTATAATTTAAAACTTGATAATAATTATCATCAACCATCTGCTGAACTTTATTTGCTATATTAGAGTATATAATATATCTTTCCATATCATAGAAAAACATTTCTATTGGATAAGATAAAACTTCAAATCTATCTATCTTAGATTTCATAGCAACTAATATAGATAAATATTCATTATCTGTATCATAATAATTACAAAAATAATTTAAATATTTAAAAAGGTGCTCTCTCATTGCTACAGAATTGTAGCATTTTTTTGTTGATAAAATAAATTTATTAAAATTATCTCCAAGACCAATAGATATATTGAAGTAAACACTTAAAGGTGCTATAAAAAATCCAGGTCTACAACTTATTATTACCTCTTCCATATCTTGAGGCCACCATTGGTCTACAGGAACAAATTTTCTTCCTTGATTCGATTTTGATTTTCTTTCTATCCTGTCCATAAAGTATATGGCAGGAACTTTCCCTTCTGTTATTTTATTAATGTCACTCATGTCGCACATTTCTCCCTAATGCACAATATAGTTAATAAGTTATACTTTTTCAAGTATCATATTTATAATATATATCTATTATAAATTTTATTATTTTTTAAAGTGAGCAAATTTATTATCACTTATCTTTTCTATTTTTGGTTTTTTAAAATGTCCAAATTCTTTTTGATTTGGCGATTTAAATTTAGAAGTTATTGGTACAGATAACTTCTTAAATTTATCCGATTGATTCTTTTCTTTATTATCTAATCTTTTTCTTGTTTTTCTATCAGCATTAATTAATTCATTAGCTTTTCTAATTTTATCATCTGCATGTTCTACTGTTTGATTCCATACGTTTTTATTATATTTTTTAGCTAAAGTTTCCCATCTTGATTTGGTAAATAAATCTCCTCTTTTAATTTCTAAATATGCAAAAAATATTGATTTTACATATCCAAGTTCATTTCTAGGATTTTTAATTTTTGCTTTTTGCTTTAATGCTAATTCACTCATTTTAGAAGATAAATCTTTTATAAACATCTTTCTAGAATTGAAAGCATAACAATAAGTGAATACAAAATTAGCATCATTAGAATAAACTTGAATATCATAATTTTTTAAAGTCTTTTCCATTTTTACAGTACTTTTTGTAGGGTAAAATCTTATTACTGTATCATAATAAAAATTTTTAGAAATTTCTGATGGGATTTTTAAATGAATATAATAATCATCGGATCCAACATAAAGATTATACATAATCAATCCATTTTCTTTAACTAACAATTCATCAAACTGTTTTTGATACATTGCGTGGTACATTTGTCTATTAGTAATAATAGATGCACCTTTACCAGCAGGATTTTTTATATATTCATCAAATGTCATGGTAACTCACTCTTCCATCCATAAATTTCTCTATAATATGACCAAGGGCCATACATTTTACAATAATCATAACAAGATTGTCCTGTATAAGAATCTTTATGTTTGTAGTCTATTGTATAAGAATAATCTTTACATTGATAAAATTCAGTACTGTTAATTGTAGTTGTTTGATGTGGGAATGTAGTATAAGTTGTTGAAGTATTAATTAAACTAGGGGATATTGTTGTATGATTAGACATTATAGTTCTACAGCAACTACATTCATTACATTTTGCATCACAATATCTCCATGTATTTCCACACATTCTCATCTTATATTCTGTATAATCTATATTTGGATTATAAGATTCAGAAAACATATTAACCTTCTTTCTCTGGAGAAGGGATGTTACTCCCTTCTCCAAATATATTATTAATAATGAGAGGTTAATGCTGGCGCTTGCAAAATAGCCTGATTAGCAGTATACATGATTGTAATAATCTTAGAAATAGTATCTAAAATTACAGGTTCAGATTCAATTGATGTAAGCACTAATCCATCATATTTTTTAGTATTAATATTATAAGGCTTTCCACCTTCTAAATAAATATTGTCAATAATAGTATCTATAACTTCATCATTGAAGACTGTTCTATATAGAGATCTGATCATGTTAGCATATGCTTCATTAATAATTTTAATCATATTATATAAATCTCTATTTTCAAAACCATTTCTTTCAATCATATCTCTTGTGATACAATATCCCATTGTGTTGGCACCATATCCAACACCATTTTTTGCTGCAGAACGAGTATTAAGTACAGCATCTTCTACAAGATCTCTCAAAGAATCTCTATCAGAAATTGAAATTCCTCCAATAAATAATTCAACCATATTAGCTTTAACAGCATTTAATTGTCTTTTAAGAGATCCAAGTATACCAATATTTCCACCTTGTTCTGAATTCGATTTATATTGTGCTTCTAAGAAATTTATAATATTATTGTATGTTTTACTATATATAGGATATCCTTCTTCATCTAATTTAATATCACCTTTTTCATCTTTTTCATACATTTTTTCTGGATCGATAAATCTGGTAATATTAGCATCGGCTTCTACTTCTCCAGCTGTACCATAGAATTCGCATACGTTTTTTAAAGTAGGAGCTAATCCGCTGTCTTGATCAGCTTTATGAATTTTATCATCAATATATTTTTTGATTGGTTTACATCCACAAAGATTAGATATATGATCTACATAATTTTCATCAAGTCCAGCATAATTTGTTACAATAAGTAATTGTGGTTTTTGAGAATATTCAGATTCACTAAATTGAAGAAGCATTTGAACAACTCTTCTCATATATGCATGAGCATCCCTACTAATTTGTGGAGCTAAAATAACAGTAGGAATTTCTCTTTGCCTATTTGATCTTTTTCTCATTATATTTTCTTCAATAATTTCAACGAATAAAGCCAATTGTTCACTAGTATCGATTGACTCAGCAAATTGATAAATATGTACAGGATATGTTTCTGTAGATCTTATACGACAATCATTTCTTTCAAGATTATTAATCATAGCAGGGTCAGAATATCCAGCCTCAATTGTAATACCATTATATGCTTTTACATATGTATTTTCATTTGTTGAAGCTGATACATCAATAAAAACAGACATTCCATAATCTTTATAAATTTGCTGAATTTGTTCAGCAATTTCAGCACTACCATTAGTAGATATATAAGCTATATTATAAATATCGTCAATAGTACAAGCTCTTCCATTTTCTCTTACTTTTTCACTAATGAGTTCAACACATTTTTTAAATAATCTCATTGTATCATATGGATCATATCCGAATTCTCCATTAAGATATGCTTCATTTAAAGCATCAAAAATCAATGAAGACATTACTACTATAGATGAAGTACCATCACCAACAGTTTTTTCTATATATCTAGTAGAATTTTCAATTTCAGATTTAATAGCCATTTCAATAGGATATTGATATTTAATACTCTTAATAATTTTATTACCATCTTTTGAATATTCTGCAACAATATCCTGATCAGAAGATCCTCTTAAAATAAGAGAGTTAGAACCAGCTGGGCCCATTGAATTGATTATTGCTTCTTTAAGATCATTTAAAACAGAAGATTGAATTTCCTTAAGTTTCTGTCCAGATACAATGTTGTTAACAGGCTTTGATGAATTTACTATTACTTTAGGTATTACTCTATTTTCATTTTTCATCATTTATCTTCTCCATAATTAGAATAATTTTTTCCTATAGATACAAATTCATTATATAAAGCTAAATTATTATCTGTATCTCTTATATAAATAGCATTATATCTTTTAGGAGATATATAAATCTTCTTTTGCACAATATCTGTTAAATTATTATTTGTAAAAAAAATATAATCTTTTACATAATATACATCTTTTGATGCTAAATTTCTTTTATCTTTATTATCGGTTGTTTTACTTATATTAAAAAATCTATATATTTCTTCTTCTTCTAATTTATCATTTATAAATATTACTGGATTAATTCCTAAATTATTACAATTAGCAAACATCATTGATATAAATAAATTTATATTTTTATAAGTAAGAGATCTATGAATTATATCTTTTTTATAAGTATCAAAAAAGCTTTTATATAATTCATCTATATCTGGTAAATTTTCTTCTGTAGATATTATAGATAAAGGGTTCCAATTTAATCGAGAATATAAGAGTGATAGAATATATCTATCACTCTTATTTAATATATCTAATTTGAAGACTCTATCATCTTGGAATTTTTCTCTAATAAATCTAATTAGGCCTATATCTGTATCTACAAGAAAATTAAAATCTATTAATGTAGATAATACTCTACCACCTAAATTAGTATTCATATTTATTATCCAAGTTCATCTTCCAAATTAGTAATAGGCTTATAATTATTACGTCCTGTATTATTGTCAGATTTATTATTAGAAGATTCTGAATAACCATTATTTACTGAAGAAAAATATGAATTATTAGAAACTCCATTATAACTCTTATCTATTGCTCCAACTTTTTCTCCAATTTTTCTAATTAAATTAGATGCTTTAGCGGTTTCATATCTAGCAGTATCATGATAGAAATAAGCTGCAGCACATGAAGCATTTCTAGAATAATCTTCAAGAAGATCTTTTAACTGATTAAGTTCAATATAATTATCATATTCTTTTTTAAATCCAAGTTTTACAATATCATTTATTTGAAGAGAATAATGATAATCTGTATTGAAATTAAATCTTTGATTAGATTCATATTTACCATTAGCATCTACTTTTGCAATAACAAGATAAGGCTTTCCCATATCTCTGCCAATAGCAATTAATCCTCTAGTTTCTCCTGTACCAGTATCAACTCCAAAAATATCAATAGCTTCTGGATTTTCAATAATTCTTTTTACACAAGTTGAAAATATTCTTGCCTTTGTGGGAGATAAATGAATATATGCTAATTCATTATTTCTACCATCTTGTGCTGTTCCTGCCTCAGAAATAGATAATCTGAGAGTACCATTCCAAAAAGTAAAAGAGAGACGCAAATTATCAACAGGATTTTTTATTGAAAGTCTTGAATAATATGTTGGATTATATAATGTATTATTCTGATTATTATTTGAATATGATCTATTGTTAGAATTGCTGTAGGTGCTACCGAGTGCCATAATATTTTCTCCTTTTTATAATTTTTAAATAAATAATAAGTTTTAAAAATAATAAAATAAATTGGCCATATCAGTTATGAGCTGATGTTAAAAGAATAATATAAATATAATAACAACATATGGCAAAAAGAAAGAGGGTTTGGCTTATCAAATTATATGTATCATCGGAGGTATAGGTGATTTAGTATAAATAATATATAGCATACCGAAAGGATTAGCAAATTATTCTTACATTTATATTAATCTTTTAGTCTTACATTAAACGAATGGCCAATAAATATACTATTATGATTATATAATAGTATATTTTTGTTATTATAAAAATAAAAATTAAATAAATTAAAATTCTGGTTGTGTTAATTTATTTGTATCACTTGATAATACTAAAGTTAAATTATATATCGATTGAACAGCCTCTTTTTCTGATACTCTAATATTCTCACATCCAAGATCTATATAGTTTGATTTAAGATTTACAAAATTTGAAAGTTCTTCGTTTGTTTCATTCATAAAAGATCCTTTTACTTGGATTGTATCGCCATCATAATCCATTCCAGCACCTTTTAGATAAAGATTACTTACTTGCATAGTATCTACAAATTTACTTGCAGAGCTTTTTAATATATCTTCCATTCTAATTTTAGGATAAAATCTATAATATTCACCATTTAAAATTATTTGTTCTGTTTCTGTAGTACTTGCAACTTCGATTCCAGTATATATAGTATTAAAATAACTATCATAAGGAAATCTTGTAATAGATATTGTTTTTCCTTCAGTAGATTTAACAGCTGCAATATAAATTACATCAACCCAAGTTAATGGTCTTCTTATAATAGGCTCTGGATTAGTTTTTAATTCTTCTTTTGGATCTTTCCATCGTTCTCCTTTAAATTGCATCATATATACTTTTCCAGGATCCGAATTTTTATCTTTAATAGTAATCTCTATTGGAAGAAATCTATTATCATGAGAATATACAAATTTCTTTAATTGATCTTTTAATTTATCATCAGTAAATTCAAGCATTACATTACTTACATCATAATTATGTAAATTTCCTTGAGAATCAATAACTTCATAATTTGTTACATTAAGAAATTCATTTTCAAAAAATTTTCTCATATGAAATAACATAAACGGATAAAAATCTGCAGCTACTGCAGCAAGAGGCATAGCAGATTTGTCTAATGAAACCATTAAGTCATCTATAGTTTCTTTTTTAAGTTCTGGAGCAGATACGACCAATCTAGAAGAATAATCACTTGTATATCCAAGATTCATTTTTATAATTCCAAATTTACCACTTAACCCAGTTCCTGGATCTTTTATTGTATCGTTTCTATTTCCACAGAACCAATCATATATAGCTCTTAATGTTTCTTGTATTCTAGCACATGTTGTGTCTGCCATTGATAATCCGTAATCTGCATTATCTTTTAAAGCATTAGCAGCTGTTATAAGATTTACATATAAAGTATTAATCTGTCCAACACCAACATGCTTTTTACTAGTATTAGCATCTCTATAATATGGAGGAATTACTATCCATTTATTAGTAAATAAAGTTCCTCTTTTTAAATTATGATCTATATATTTAATTCTCATATCTCTTGTACGAGAATTTGTTCTTTTAAATTTAATTTTATCAAAATTTGCTTTTAACCATTTTATTCCAGTACCACCACCTTGATCTTCTACTAAATTTCCATTTCCATCTATTTTATATTTTTTTAATCCTTTTACAATAAAACTAAATTTTTGATCTAATCTAAGTAAGCATTTATAACAACTTGGATCTATAAAATATTCATAAAGATTAATATAAGCAAAAATGCCAGCTCTATCAGATTGAGTGATACCAAAAATTTCATTACTTAATAACCCATCAGAAGTTGGAACTCCTCCAGTAGCAAAAAATGTAGGGTTAGTTATAGGTTTTAATTCATTTACTTTTATATATCTATCGATATCTAATACTTCTAATGATAAAATCTCTTTTTTTGCTCTTTCTTCATAAGAAATTTCGTTAAGATATTTAAGTTCATTATCGTATTTAGAAAATTTTTCATCTAATGGATCTTCATAATATTTGAATTCCATAATATCTTCATAGATAAATTCATTATTAGTATTATTTAATATTGGCATCTTTATTATCTCCTCAAAAAAGGGATAGGATATTAATTCCTATCCCAGAAATTTAAAAACTCATATTAATATCATTAAGAGATCTTTGCAATCTATGTAAACAATAATCTATATCTTTTTCTTTAATATTAAAGTATTCGATATAAAACTCCTTTTTATTTGTTATTTTTAATATCCATTTTTCTAAATAATATTTGTCTAAATTTATATTAGAAATTATCCATTTAAATTTTACAAAGTTTTTTTCTTCTAAAGCATCTTCTAAAGTTATTTCTAATTTCTTTATTTTATTTATATTTTTAAATATATTTTGATTATTTTTTTCTCTAATATAATTAATAGTATTAATTATTACCCATTCTTTTTCTTCTATAGATCTTATTATTCCTATTTGAGATACTACTTCGTCCTCAAAAAATGTTATATAAGAAGACATTGTATTATTTTGAGTTAAATATGCTATAGTATCTTTTTCGTCACAAGAATCTAATATAATTGGTAAACCTATATATTCAGGAAATCCTTCAACTACTGTAGAGTATCTTCCTACTGTAACAGCAATTATATTATGCTTATTATTTTCTGTAGGTTTTAATACAACTATAGTACCATTTACTAAAAATCCTGGATTTTTCATTAAGCTCCTTCCTTAGAGCCAATTTTCATGTCTAAAAATAATTCCATGATAAAAATTTTGCATTGTTCTTGTATAATTATCTTGTATTTTTATTTGCTTATATAATAAATACATTGTTTTATAATAGTATATAGATAATTGATATTTATAAATCTCTTCTTTATAAACTTCTAAATCATAATTATTACATAAAGAGATTAATAAATAAATAATCATGAAAAGTGGCCTAAAAAATGTATTAACAGAATATTGATCTTTATTAATAATATTATAAAGATCAAGATTAAATTTTTCTAATAAATCTGTATTATATTGTAATAAATCTTTATTATTTCTTGATATTGTAACAAAGATTTCATATATAATTGAACATATAGCTTCATCTATAATATTAATTTTAAAAATAGAATATTCTAATTCAGAAAATATTGGTAAAATATTATCTGGGTTTAATGATTCATTATTAATAATTTTATACAAATAATCTAAACAATCTTGAATAGAAATAAATTGATGTTCTGATTTTATTCTATTTAAAAAAGATAATTTATCTATTTCAAAAGGATTATGATGAATGGCTAATAAAGGTTTTAATTTGTTTATATCCTTCATTTATATAGTCCTCTTATATACAACCTATTATAATAAGGTTAAAATATGATAATTATAATAATATAAATATATCCCTAATAGGATCACCTATTAGGGATATATTTATATTATTAATTATTATATTACTTTCCTTCAAATTTATCAGCAGTTCCTCTAAGAGCTTTACCAATAGTTCTTCTAGCCCCAATTCCAGAGTTTCTGATTCCGTGATAAACTTTACCAGCAGGAGTTTGACTAAAGTTTTCTTTTTTAGCTTCTTTATTAGCTTCTTTTTGAGCTTTATTTTTTTCTCCTTCATCAGATTTTACAGATTTAATAAGAGCACTAACAATAGAAGCATTTGCAAGATAGAATTTGTTATATGCTTTACACATATCTTTACAAACATTAGCATTGCTCTTAAGAGCATTATTTGCTCTATTCATAGCTTCGCCTAATTCTTCTCCTTTAAATGCAGAGAAATTTTTCTTCATATTATTAAGAGATTTATCTGCTTCTTCTCTATCTTTTCTAATTTTTTTAATAAGGTCATTTCCAGTAACAACATCAATCGCAGCACTTAAGACACCAGATTTAGTAACTTCTTTACCTTTACCATTTTCTTCTCTAATACTGTTTTTAGCAATATCTTCAAATTCTTTAAAGAATTCATCTTTCTCATAAATAGTATGTTCTTTTTGAGAATTAGAAATTAATTTTTCTTTAAGTCCAGAATCAATTTTATTTTCAATAGCTTTAGATTGCCATCCATTCGTTTTAAAAGAAATGGAAATGTTATTACGTTCTGCATATTCAACAGCTTTATCAAGTTTTTGTTTATTCATTCCAATGGTGGCAAGCTTATGCTTAAGAGAATCTATATTATTAGAAATAAAATCAATAATCTTGGAAAAAAGAGCACTAATCTTAGTTCTAATCGTGTCTACAGCTTGGAAAAACTTATCTTTAAGAGATCTACTATTTTCATTCTCTGAACCATCTTCATTAAAATAATTAATTTCAACACCATTCTCATAAAGATATGAATGTTCTGTAAGAAGACAATTCATCATAAAATCATTACAAGTTTCATATACACCTATAAGCATATCATCACAAGCATCAGAAACACTCATACCTTCATATAAATTTTCTCTAGGCTGATCAATAACAGTAATCATAGTATTATAATACTCCTTTACTAATTTTAAAGTAAAATTTTAACGTTAAAATGTTGTTTAAGATTATAAGAATTTTATATATTAAAAGAGATCATCCCAATTAGTGAAACTCTCTTCAATATCATTGTCAACAAATTTATCATCTAAACCATCTACATTAGAAAATTGATCTTTTTCTTCTGGATAAGATGGAACAGTATTCTGATCAACTCCATCATCATCTATATAATCGTCTTCGTCTTCACCGTTAGGAGCATATCCATCTTCTTCAAGAACAGCAAGAATATACTCTGCTGCTTCTCTAAGATTCTTTCTCACATTAGCCGGTAAATCAGGAATATTAGTAGCTTCAGCTTCTGTAGCTTCAGTAAAATATTTACTCATATTAGTATCTTCCTCCAGATTATCAAAATCTTCACTTGTAAGAGCTTTATTGAAAATCATTTCAACATCAGTATCTTCACCATCGGATGCAGTGGTAAAACTATTAGCAGCATCAGCAGCTGCATCAAGTCCTTCACTATCTGGTTGATCTAATTTATCTTCTCCAAATTCATCTTGTTCTTGAACTGGATCATCACCAAAATCATTACTTGGCTTTTTACTAGAAGGAGTAACTTCTCCAAATTCTTTACTATTATCATTAGCATGACTGAAGTCTTCATGTAATGATTTCATATAATCACTAAAATTAATCATTTTTATAAATCATATCCTTATAATAAGGATATAACTCCTTTCTTATATTATAATTAAGTTCTGTAATTATAATACTGACAGGTATTTATTTAGTATAATATTACGAGCTCAAAAAATAATTTATATTATACTAATTTATTAAAAATATTAAAATAACCCACCATCGTCGGAAGAATCATCATCTTCTTTTTTTCTTTTCTTTCTATATTCTTCATCATCTTTTTCTGATTCTTTTTTAGCTTTAGAATCTTTAAGTGCAAAGATGTTAGAAAGTTTCTTCAAAGTTTCTACAATTTTCATTTGTCTTTGATATACTACTTTTTTATGATCATCTCCCTGATCATCATCCCTATATTGTAAATTCTCAGCATTTACTCTTAAAAATTCTGCTTGAATAGCAAAATAATCAGATACATTCATACTCATATTAAGAAGCCAATAAATTGCTTTTCTTAATACAAAGAATAACATTTTAAGTGATTGAATGCTTAAAATAATAAATGCAGGAATTTTTACAATTATAGGTAATCCAGCAAGAACTGCTGGAAATACTTCATTAAGAGAATCATAATTTTCTCCAGCAGCTTCTCTCATATGAGTAGCATTATTTTTAATACATTCATTGCATACTTTATCAATATTACCATTTCTACATTCATTATTAAATTGCTCTGCATATTGATATAATATATGATCATGAGATTTATTATAAGATGCTTTATCGAAACTTATAGAAAATGAATCATGACCATTTTTAATATATTCTATAGAAGAAGTAATTAATAATGATGTTCCTGCTACTACTGACATAACAGCCATATTATATAGCATAATAGGTAATTCAATATTAAGAGCAAATGCTTTAGCAAAAGTACGTTCTCTTTTTTGTATATTATCTATTAACGTATAAAGAGTAGTAACTTGTTTAGGATCTTCATTATATTCTGTTATAAGATCTCTAATAATATTGAGACAATCAACCATTTGCTGATAATTTTCTACCTTAGTGATAATACCTTTAGATCTTGGAATAGTACCAAAATCTATAGCAGTATAATTAGATTTAATATGTTCATAAAGCTTTTCAACAATATGCTCTATATTAGATATCTTTTTAGCTTCATTGCAAAATAATATTTCTTTTTTTGTTTTATAGTCAGATAAATCATAATATTCACTGACTAATTGCATATATTGAATATCAGTAAGCATAATATAATTTATCCTCCTTATCTATTATTTGCCATGAGCTTAAGCATAGATTTATAAGTTTCGGTTTCTGTTTCTTTAGCAAGCATTTTATATGAAAATTCTTCAAAATATCTATTTCCATCATCAAACATAAATTTCACAGATTCTACAGAATCATCTGTAATAGCAAATCCAAGAAGATTATAAGATTCCATAAAATGCTTAGCTACGGTAGGGTCTGTAATATCAAGATTTTCTTCTTTAAAAAGATCATCTGCATCTTCTCTGGAAATTACTACTGTGGTGATTGCAGAGAAATCATTTCTTTGTCCTCTTGCAATAGCAGTTTTCGCTGCAGCTGCTCTATTTTGAAGAAGGTTCCATGTATCACCATATGCACCTTTAACTCTTGTTGATTTAAGATCTTCTTTAGTACGAGATAATCCTAAAAGAAAATCTGTCATTTTAAGCTCACCAGTTATAGCTCTCATTAAATTAAGGAAAGATTTGCCATCTTTATTATCATTAGCAATACGTCTAAGAATTTCATCAGCATTAATACCAAGAACTTTAGACTTAATGCCAATAATAAATTCTGTAGCTACACTAGCTGTAGCAGAATTATAAAATTTAACTACAATAAGAGAAGGAACAGCAGCATTCATTTTCTTAATATCTTGATCTTTAAGAATCATAGAAGAATGCCTAGTTTTATTATCATCTTTATTATTAATATCCATCTCTGTAAAAGATTTAAAAGTAACTTTATAATTATCAAATGACTCTTTTACTATGAAATCATTAATACTTCTCTCATTAAGTTGAGTATCATAAATTTGATATTTTTCTGCATCACTAAACATTTCCATTAATTCTTTCATCTGTTGATTTGAAATATTAATAGAATTATCATGTTCAAACATTCCATCAAGATTAAATTCATTTAAACTATTATTAATTATTGATCCAGAAACTGTAGAAGTTTCTCTAATCTTTTTATTTCTAAAATTAGATATGTCTCTACCCATTGCATTAATAATAGTTGCCATAGCAGCCATATCATCTCCACCAATATTTAAGTTTTGATGAAATTTTCTTAAATATTCTGCACCATTTTCTGCATTAGAAATATTCATCATCTGTAATGCAAGTTGAATAATGATGCAACCTTTTTGCTCGATATATTTAGAAATCATCTGGGCAGTACCAGAACTAACAGATCTACTAATTAAAATTGGATAAACAGCAATTAATTTTGATGCTGCTTTAGCTGTAGAAGAATAAGAATATGAGTCTCTTTTATCACTAATACTACTAGCATTTCCAGTAGCTAATGCTATTCCTTCTCCAGCAGCAGCTATAAGTTGACTAACATTTTTAATTGTATTAGGATCAACCATTTCATGTAGATGCTTTGACATCTGCATACCTCCTAAAGAGTATGAATATTATACTAATGTTAAAAAATAAAATATATTATGTTTTAAATAAATAAAATAATACGAATATAATTCATATTATTTTATTTATTTTTAATCTTCATGATCAATCATTATATAAAATAAGCAAATAATAATCATGAAGACTTTAAACATAAAATATCCATATTCTTCAAAAAATTCAGTCATTATTTTTATTCTCCTATTTTATTTTTTATTTATAAATTCTATAGCTTTTCTATCTTCTTTAAATTCTTTTCCAATAAAATCTGATGCAGCTTTTCTTTTTGTTTCATCAAAAGAACCAACAACAGAATCAATTAATCCAAACCCAACATCTCTTCTTTTTGTGTAATTGGTTATCATTGTTCCACAACATTCTATCCCATAAGTTAATAATCCAATAATTAAATGATCCATATTTACCTTTTCTGTAATTTTATTTAAAAAATCATTCACAATATGTTTCACTTTCTATTGTATTGATAAAATGATATTATTCTCTTTATAACACCATTTCATTATTATAATATATTTTTATATTTTATTTTATCCATTATATTTAGTAGGCTGAACTTTAATATAATATTTCAAATTAGGAGTATTAGAATGGCTGAAAATACAAAATACTTCAGCAATCTAGAACCTAGTGTTATAGATAAATCTAGAACTATTCCAGAAAATTTAAAACCATATAATAGAATAACAGATGAATTTATGTCATCTGTTGGTCTATATTCTAAAGAAGAATTAGAAAAATCTAGATTTAATAAATATTCTAGATTCGGCAGACCTTTAGATCCTTATGGAAAATTAAATGATTGTAGAGAATATTTATTTTTTGTTAAACCAGATCTTCATATTGTTGTTCCAAGCGGAGAAACATCAGAAGGTATATATAAATTAGGATTATCTTCTTCTGGTTCTTTATATTATGAAGATACTTCATCTTATAACAATTTAAGACTTAATCCTCAATTAGATAATAATCCATATTTTAGAGAATTAATAACATCTCACCCAGATGTTATTAGACAACTACAAAAGAGTGCTCCAGTACAATCAGGAATGATTGCAAATGATCCATTTTGTCATTTATTAAGTTTTTCAGTAAATAGTTATTTGGAACTTCCTGGATCTGAAGCTACTACTTTAGATAATTCATCTACAGTATTTGGTACATCTTATGAATATTTAAAAGATGCAGAAGAAGCAGACGAAAATCCTTCTTTTTCACTTGAATTTATGGATAATAAGTATTTAGATACTTATCATTTTTTTAAAGCTTATTCTGAATATCATATAGCTAGAAAATCTGGTTTAGTTACTCCTCCTTCATTAAATTATTATAGATATAAAAGGCTTCATAATACTATGGGTATTTATAAATTCATTGTGGCTGAAGATATGGAAACTATTATTTATTATGCATACTTTTGGGGGGTATATCCTACATCTTGTCCAAGAGAAACATTTAGTGATCCATTATTTAATGAAGGACTTACTTTTTCTGTAAGCTTTAAATCTGCTTTTATAGAAGATATGAATCCTATTATATTAGCACAGTTTAATAAGTTAATGAGTAATGTTATAACTTCATATGGAATTAACAAAAATGTTTGGCTTCCTGTAGTTAAACAAAATGCTTCTAATGAAACATTATATGCTTCAAAAATAGGTCAGCCAGCTGTACGAATAATGGATAATTCTTATGATGTAACATCTTTAGGGTTACCTAATTCTAATAAAGGTGTATTTCCTACAAGTATGATTAATGGGGAATTACCAGTGGCTGCTCTTGTTGATGGTAGACATATTTCTACAAATAAACTTACCATTGAACAAGAGAGACCTAAATATAAATTAAGATGGTATGGAATACCAAAGGAGATATCAGTCAATGGCTAAGAAATCAGTAAACTCAGATATCTACAATCTTTCTCAACTTGTAGACGATGTAAAAAAGACTTTTATACCAAATGAAACTGATGAGACTCTGGCTATTGGCACATATGGATATATTGGTGCTCTTGAGTCTCATAGATTACAAACTCAAGTTCAGATGACTGGAGAATTATGTAATGAATCGTTTCCTTCCAGGGCAAGACTTGAACGTAATGTTATAACCCATGCTATAATGGCAAATATTGAAGATATAAATGCTATTCCTGCTAAGATGACAACTTATCTGATTCTTAAAGAATCAGATGTTGATTATTATCTTGATAGATCTAATAGTACATTTACTATTGACAGAGAATGTCCTATTTATATTGGAGATTATGAATTTCATTTAGAATATGATATTATTTTAAAACAAATTTATATTCCAGATAAAGATGTAAATACATATGCAGCTTGGTATAATATTCCCGAAAAAAGAGAAGTTCCTACAAGTTCTGTAGATCTTTCTACTGGAAATCCATATATATCTCCTCCTGCTATTGTGAATATAGGAAATCAAAATTATATTTATATTACTACAACTTTATCTCAAGTTTCTCATTTTACAGAATATAAAAAATTAGTTACTTCAAATATAATTGATAATAAAACTTTAAATTTTGAATTTGAAGATCAGTTAGCATATTTTGAAGTAGAAATAGATGAATCAAATGATGTAAAATATTTACAACCAGTTTTTGAAGGATCTAATGTACCAGATAATGCTTATTTATATTATTGCTGGTACCAGTATATGGATAGTAATCTTATACGAATTAGATTTGATAGAAAATCTTATATGCCAGGACTTAATGCGAATGTTAGTGTCCTTATAAAAACCACAAAAGGAGCAGAAGGAAACTTTGATCATAGAGGACAAATTGCCGTATCTTTATCTTCTGATAGATATGGATATAAAAATATTCCTATGATTCTTGATCCTGTTACTTCATCGGTTAATGGTAGAGATAGAAAAACTAAAGAAGAATTACAATCTTTAATTCCTAAAGAATTACTTTCCAGAGGTTCTCTTACTACTATTACAGATTTAAATAACTATTTTTCTACACTTGATACAGAAGAAGGTAGAGTAGTTATTCAAAAGAAAATAGATAATCAGATAGAAAGAGTATATTATGCATATTTAGTTGCTAAAGATAGTAATAATAATATTATTCCTTCTAATACTATTGATCTTAAAGTAGGTTTAGAAGATTTGGTTGCTACAAGAATACCAGGATCTTTATCCGATAGATATACTCTTAAATCTGGTATGTGTATAAAACTTGATGAAGACGGGATAGGATATATAAATCATAACCCTTTACAAGCTACTCAAGAAACATTAATTGCTGGAGTTGTAAAAAGAGGACAATTAGTAAAAGGAAAATTTAAAGCTAAAATAACAGATGCTACAGTAGATTCTGTATCTGCTGAAGTTTTAGTAGATGGAAATTCTGCTGGATGTGTTGTTATACCTGATAATTATGTTTTATATTCTAATTCTAAAAATCCTATTGAGGTTGAAGATTATATGCTTATGTCGGTAGGAAAAAGATATCTTTATAAATTTGAATATGTAACAAAACAAAATGATCCTGTAATTAGATTAACAGATTCAAATTTAGATTGTTTAGATTTTATTAAAGGATATTACTATATTCCGGGATATGAAGAAGATAAAACATATTTTGATTCTATTCCAATTTCTTTTAGAGGATATGAGAAGAATACAAGAATAGTTATTGCACTTGAATATAGATTAAATAATAATCCTAATAAAGTTACAACGTTTAGAAATGGATCTCTTTATAAAAGTCTTAATTCAAATAAGACTACAGGAGATTTTGATGATATTGCTGCAATATGTGGTGTATATTCTAGAATACAATCTGTAACAAATTATGATACAGATATTTTTGAAATTTTTAAAGATGATAACAATGAATGGACAATAAATATTCTTCAGCCATTTGAAGATGAAAAAACCATTGATGTTTGGGCAGAACAAGGTTTAGTTACATTAACTGTTTCACAGACAGATAATATCATCGAAAATGTTTTTGGTATTTCTGAATTAGATATCACTGGAGAAGATTTTTCTCGTATTATAAAAATTGATGGATATGTAGAAGAAACTAAGCTTTATGTTAGAGATCCAGAAGCTTATGTAAGATATCAAACATTAGTATTGACATCTACTGATGTAGAATATAGATATACTTGTTATATTCCTTCTATTAATGTATCAAATATGCCAACTGTATTAAAAGAAGGAGATATTATTGAATTCGAATATTCTTATAGATCTCCTAATAGTAATACTCAACCTAGAATAGATATAATTCTTTCTGAAGGATTAGAATATGTACCATTTTCTCATTCAATAGATACTGAGGAATATGAATATTCTGTAGAACCTGTAGAAAGAAATATTAGAAATGAAGGATTTATTTATACTAATCCTTATGCAATTAGTATAAATGGATACCATTTATATTCAGCATTTTATATGATGTCTATGGATGAAAATCCATATTTACATTATGATTATGTATATGAAAAATCTGATATACAATTTATTGCAAATAATATTAGATGGACTAGAGATTTCTTAGGTGAAAATAAAGAAGTATATCATTTTAGTTTTGATGCCATACAATCTGTACAAGAAGATTTAGGCTTATTCCCAGAAGATGAAGAAGGTAATAAATATCCACCTTTAGTAAAAGCTATTGCTATATTTTATAAGAATGATATTCCTTATAGATATAGAACTTTAAATTTATCAGACTGGGATGAAAATGAATATACTTTTACATTTGAACAAGATTTTTATGCTACAGATGTATTTGATAATGATAATTCTATTAAAGTAGAAAATATGACTCCTATCAATGTAAGAGAGGATAGAGTATTCCAATGTAAATTTACTTGTGATTTTAGAGAATATAATTTGATGTCTGATGGTACATTTACAGAAAAATTGTCAGACTTTATAGCTAGATTTGGTATATCTGGAGAAATAGAAGACTATTATTCTACTAATGAAAATATATTTAGTTTTATTATAGAAAATCAAAATACTTCTTCTGAAGAAGTTTATATTTGTATGAACGAAGCTTTTGTAAAAGAAGAAAGTATTTTGGTTACAGTTGATGGTACAGAATATCAAATAAGAGCTGAAAAAACTTATATTGAATCTGGATTTATGAGTCCTACTACTAAAGTAAGAATTTATATGCTTTGTGGTTTAGGAGATTATTCTAAATATGATTTAATGAATTATGTTCCATTAATTGATAGAAACTGGACAGTTACAAATGTATATGATGTTGTAAATGGAGTTACAATGTATCATAACTATTCTGGAGTTATGGGTTCACAGATAGTTCCATATGGAACAAGTAATACCGATGAAGAAGGTAATACTACCATGACTTTAGAAGGATATTATATTTATAGTGTACCAGTTTTAGGTTATGATTATTGTACTAATGAATATTTAGTACAAGAAGCAATAAATGGATTAAATTATAGAAAATCATATATAGATGCAGTTATTGATAAATTAGAAAATTCGTTTGGTATTGATTTTAAATTATTTAATACATATGGACCATCACATACTTATTATATTATTAGGGATACTAATTCTAATATGATCCTTGACGAAGAAAAAGAATATATTGATAAAGTACATCTTACTCTTAATTTCAGAATTAAACTTCAATCTAGTAAAGATTCATATACTAAAGATAATATCGTTAGAGATATTAAAGAATATATGGAAGATCTTGATAAGCTTGGAGAACTTCATATTCCTAATTTAGTTACGTTAATTACTAATAATTATAAAGAACAAATTGTATATTTTGAATATCTTGGATTTAACTCTTATGGAGCAGATATTCAGCATATCTATAGAGATGATGATAGTAAAATAGATATCCATATCGCACCTGAGTTCCTTAATGTTGCTAATATAATAGATGCTGATGGAACTCTTAGTCCAGATATAAATATCTATGTATCTGATATGTAAAAACTTACATATAAATATGATTCCAAAGGAGAATTATTATGGGACTCAGAGAAGATAGGAATTATCTTAAAGAAAGAAAAGAATTAAGAAAATCTCTTGCTGAAAATGCTAAAAAACAAGAGATTGAAAATATTAATAGACTTCATGAAGAATATGATAATATTAAACTTATGCATGAAGCAAAAGTAGATAAATTTTTCCAATATAAAGATGATGTAAAGAAAACTCTTATTACTGAAGCTCTTGGAAAAATTTATAAAAATTCTATTTATCATATCACTGATAGAGAAGCTAGTCTTTGTGATGCTTTACTCGGCAGTTATATAGAATCTACTGGTGTTGATACTATTCTTAGAAATATGAAATTCTCTAAATCTGGCATTCTTGTTAGTATTTATGAAGCAGAACAAGATGCTTTTGATAAGATTACAGATGGAGCAAATGCTGAAGATATAAATTCTCAAACTATTGATCCTAAGGCTATTGACGATTTTTGGGATGAAATTGATAAGAATAATGATATTGAAGATATAACTAATACTATTAGACTTAGAGTATCTAATGCTGAAGAAGATTTTGTTAATAGGAATCAAGCAGATAAAGAAGATATTAAAACTATCTTAAAAGATACAGCAGAAAGAGTTCAGAATGCTAAATCTACTAATGATAATGATTACTCTGATGCTGTAGAAGAATCTGAAATGAGAATTGCTAAAGATAAGATTTATCAGATTCAGCATGAAGGATATCATAATATATTTGATAGAATGGTTAGAAATATTTCTGAATCTGTTATTAAAAATGAAGAGATTAAGAAAGAATTTACTCTTGAAAATGGTAGACTCGATATGAATAAGATCGTTGAATCTGCTAGATGTATGTATACACTTTTAGAAATGGTTTCTACACTTAAAATTGAAAATGTAGATTCTCAATATATTGAAGATGCTCTTAAATCTATTAAATAAATTTTAAATAATATAAAAAGGAGTAGACTTATAAAGTCTACTCCTTGTATTTTATTTTGTAATTATTATTTTATCAATTAAATTTTTACATCTCTTATCTTGCATTTTTTATAATGATTCTTTCGTTTTCTATATTCTTTTCTTTCTTTTTTAGTATTTTTTGAAAGTTTAGTATAATTTTTACTGTTATCTGATTTCCATTTATCATGCTCTACAATATATGTAAGCATAGATAATATATCTTTTTGTCCTTTATAATTTTGCTTATGATAATGATATTGTATATGTTTATTCTTTACTTTTAATTTTGATATTCTTTCTGAATTTGCATGATATAGTTCTAATCCATACCTTGTAGATTCTGTAGTAATCTTCCAAGCAGATGTTATATTATCGATAAACATTGAATCATCTTCAATATACATCTTCATATAATTATGAAGAATAAATCTATCTATTTCTTCCTTATCTTTATTATAATATGATACTAATCTGGAACATTTGTAACAATGAGTATAACCATGATTTCTAGCATCATTTTTTGAATTAAAATTTATTCTATATTTTTCTGGAATAGAATCTATACATATGCAATCTTTATAATGAAATATTTTTCTTTTAGAATCTCCTATTAGTGCAAGACTCATGTATATTATCCTTCTTCCTCAAATTCTAATAATAATATTATTAGTTCCTACTATTGTAATATTAATTAAATTTGGAGTAATCGTAACATACTCTCCTAATTTATTAATAATTTTTTGTAAAGCTTTAGAAGCTTTATTTAGATAGAAACTATATTGATCAGAGAAAGATTTAGATATTTCATTATCAAATTTTGATGGCTCAAATCCAATATCTATATTTAACCCACCATATTGATCACATTGAAATTTAAAATCATAAGCATTAAATATTTCAGAAAAAGACCCAATAAATTCTGCTTTAAATTGAGGTTTAGAATAAACATTTGTTCTAAGATAAGAGATGGTAGAGGTAATATTATCAGAATCTAATACTGTCATTATCTTTTACCACCTAATATTATTTATTCTTATTCTTCATCTTTTTCATTAATATCACATTCTTCAAAAAGTTCATCTGTATCACTAATAACATATCCTGTTTTTTCAGCCAATTCAACAATAATTGAATCTCCAAGATCAATAGATACGTGATCATAAACCCAATCAAGAAGAGTAAAAGCTAATCTAAAGCAGTCAATTGTAATATCTTTAACCTTTTTATCAAATGCTTTATAATACTTATCAAGTACTTTATATTTAACTTCTTTTTTACCAATTTCTTCATTAAATTCATCTTCATCAGAGCATTTTACTTTTGCACTATATTTATTTTTAATAAGAAGAGAATCATAATCCCTTATCTTAAAAAACTTAGAATTATTATTAACCTTTTTATCAATAAAAGTAAGAAAATCTTTTTCAGCATTATCAAGAGTACCAACAGTGACTTTAGTTTCAGTATTTACAACTTTAGTAATCATTTTATAATCTCCTTTTAATTTAATCTTTTTTAGATTCTATATCAGAAAATCCTCTAATAATTTCTTCTTTTCTTTCTGGCCAATTATCTTTTTCCATTTCACAAAGAAATGCCATATTACAACAAGCATGCCATAAATGAGGTAATCCAGATTCTTTATCAACTGATTTATTATCATCAAGATAGCCAAGAATATGTCTCATTAAAGCATCAATATATCTTCTTTTTTCTACACTTGTCCAATTAGATGGAGAATGATATTTTTCATTACCATACATTCTAATTTTAGCAATTGCTCTTATAATTTCTGTAGGAACTAAAGAAATCTGAAGTTTACCATTATCTGCTTTTGCTGTGTTATTGTAATTATTAAAAATTTGATTATCACTCACATGTATTGATTCAAAATGTTTTTCTCCAGCTATATTAACATCGTGCCAAAATCCATTATAATATACCTGTTTATATCTATTATCATTCGGGTTATCTCTAATATCACCATTTTTATAAGCATAAAAATCTGATGCTGTAATATTCTCTACAGTAAGAGGTTTACTATTATTTTCATTATTTTCATAATCATTACAATCTGTAGATTCATTTGGTAATTCTATCATATTTAATTTTATCCTCCTTCATAATGTATATAACCTGTATTATCCAAGTATTGTATTGGATAATTTGGATTATAATCTTTTCTATTTATTATTTGATTATAATGTTGATAAGATGTAACACAATTTAAATATCTAATATATATTTCTACTCTTGGTAAAATAGAATAATATTTATGGACTTCACCATCTGTAACAAGATTATCATCTAACCAAATATTAGCATTGAACATGTCTGTATATTTCTTTCCAACATTATCCCAGTCTGGCTTGTTTATATGTCTATGTAATCCTATTTCTGCTAATAATATATCTTCTTTATTAAAATATGATGGTGTTTTAAAAAATACATTTATACATACTTGGCACGGAGTTTGAATAAAATTGTTTAATTGAATTAATTCTGAATCTATAAGTTTATGCATAAATCTATGATCTTCTGCTGCATTTGGAGAAAATACATGAACAAAACTTCCTCCACCTAAAGCAGTATTCATATAATTTTTTCTATTCACCATTCTAAAACGTGGTCGTTTAGCTCCTTCTGGATCTTCATAAAGAATTATTTTATAATCATAATAAAATAATTGTGATTCCATTACACGTTTTCTTTCAATTATATCATCCATTTTTTGTGGATTTAATCTCATAGAATTTATTAAAAAATAAATACGTTCACTATTGTCTTTTGGAATATGAGAATATTTAATCTCATATTCTTCCATTTTTAATATTCTAGATTTTTGTTTTGACAAAAAATCACCTCATTTATAATTATACACAGGTTATATATAAAATAAAAAATAAATAGAGGTAGAATTTTTTTTCTACCTCTATATTTTACCATCCTAAACTTCTTACATCAGAGAAATTACTTAATATATTAGCTGCCTGATGAGCTAATCCTCTTTTAACACCACCCCAAAAATCATTTACATAATCTCTAGGAGCATCTTTTAATATCATAGCAGCCATTTTCATTAATCTAGTAAATTCATAATCATTAAGATTAACTCCAGCCATTGTAGCAAGATAATCCATTTCTGCTGTATTGGCAATAATACCCATCATTTTAGATATAAACATACTAGAATATAAATCTTTTAAAGTAAGAGTAACATCTGCTGTATAAGGTTGTCCCATAACATTCCATCTATCTGAACCACCTTTTGTTATTGATAATGATTGTACTATTCCAAGATCACAATTAAATATAGATTTATAAGTAGCTCTAACTAAGAATGGAGCTTGATATGAATTTGATTTATTTCCTATTTGTCTTGGAGCAGCTAAAGATACTAATAATACTATCGGTAAATACACATTTAAAAATATACTAACAGGATCAGGATCTGGAGATCTTAATTTAAGACTTATATTATATGATTTAGAATAAGAAGATCCAGACCAAATTTCTGGAAATATAATTTTTCCACCAGATACTATAGTTGTTAATTCTCCGGTAATTCTAGATAATAAATTTTTTCCAGCTAAAGCATCTGATAATTGTCCTGCAGCTTCAGCTAAATTAGTACCTATTTCTGTTACAGCAGATCCCATGGCTTTCATTAACCCACCACCATCTCTACTACCGAGAATGAATTGAATTTCCCTTGCAGTCTGTGAAAACCCATTAGCAGTTTGAGAGATCATAGATTCTGTTGTGTCATTACCAAAATCTTCACTTATAGAAGTTTCTGCGTCTAAATAAAAAGGTAATACACAGTTTGTACCAAATATTTTTGTAAAATCTGTAGATACAAAATCTTCTATATCTATTTTAGATAATTTTTTATCTTTCATAGTACCTGGAATAGGTATAACCATATCAGATATTCCCATGTAAAAAGCTAATGATCTTAATGCTGTATTAGCATATTTTTTATATTCTGGAAAATTTTGTGCAAATGTATAATATCTTCCATCTTCATCAATATCGTCATCATCAATACTACTATCACTATTAAGAGCACCATATAAATTTTGTGCTAGACTTAAAGCAGCATGACCTTTAGCACTACCTTTTCCCATAAATAATGGTTCACCAGGAGTAAGGAAAAGTACTGGCATTACTGATAAAATTTTTTGAGTATATTTTCTTCCAACATGTATTGTATTATCATTATTTTTATTATTTTTACTTACACTATCTTCTATTTTAAAATCACCTTTTTCATCCATTATAGGATCAACTTCTGGAGAAAACTGATATGGTAATCCAAATATTCCTGTTATACTATTTGTAATTTTTTTAGCATAAGTAGAATTATTCTTTTTTCCGTTAACTTGATACACATTTTCATCATTTTCTAATGAATCTAAAAGATCGTCATAAGATTCAAATGTAGTTTGTTTTCCATATAATTCTTCAAACTCTTCATTTTCTTCATCAGCGGTTTCTTCTATAGAAGTATCCACGTATTGATATCCAGGATCAGAAGGTTTGCTACCACTACTATCAGGAACTGGAGTGGGATTGGTTATTGTATTATCATTATCAGGCATTATAATACCTCCATTACTAATTAATATGGAGTTGGGCTATTAAACCCAACTCCAAAATTATTTAAAGTGTACTAGAAATAGATTCTAATTTTTGTATAATAGAAGAAATATCAGCATTAATATTATTTACTTGATCTTGATTAGTAATAGTAGTTGAATTAGAATTTACTGTAGCAGTAATTCCAGCTAATTTAGAAATAAGATCAACAATAGTAGGTAATGCGGCTTCATATTTACTATTATCAGCAATAGTCTTTAAATATTCAAGAATACTATTAAGGGATGCAGTATCTATTCCTCCAGCAACATATCCTCCAGAATTAGAATTGTAAGTTCCTCCAGATGAATAAGAAGAACCAGAATTAGTTGTTCCAGAAGAAGATTTATTTGCTTTGGCATAATTATTATTCTGCATCTTCCTGATAGCTTCGTTATCAGCTTCCCAAGAAGCAGCAGCTTTATTTCTATTAATAGTTTCATTAATAGCTCTTTGTTCATCATCCCAAATCTTAGCAGCATTCTTTATATAATAATTATTATTCTGCATCTTCCTGATAGCTTCGTTATCAGCTTCCCAAGAAGCAGCAGCTTTATTTCTATTAATAGTTTCATTAATAGCTCTTTGTTCATCATCCCAAGAATCTAAATAATGCTTGCCGTATTTAGAACTACTAGTACCAGCTTTACCACCAGTAAAATTATATAATTGTAATCCAGATCCTGAAGCAATTGTTGCACTCCAATCTGGTCTTCCAAATCCAGTAAGTTTTTTATCCATAGAACTTCCATCACCTAAAGTCCACTGATGTCTAGCAACAACACCACCATTACGGTTAAACTTATTACTGGATCCAGTATTACCTTCAAGAGTAGAAATCTGTTTTCCATTAACAGTTTCAACTAATCCAGTATGCGATGATCCGTTCTTAAATATAACAATATCACCTGGTTGAGGATCATTAGTCATAGCTCCAGCACGTTTAAAATTATCCCATAATCCAGATACAGCTGCAGATGGTGAACCTCTAAGAGCTTTATTTCTGGCTGTTTTATCTCCATTAAATGTTTTGTCCATAACCCATGATACAAAAGAAGCACACCATGGTTGACCGTCCATTCCCATAAATTTACCATAATCGGTAATATTACCATTATTGGAACCTTCAGGTCCTTCAACAACACCTAACTGAGATTGTGCTATCTGAACCATAGACTGAGGAGTTCCTTTACCTTGAGGAGCAGGTTTTGCCTTTCCACCATATTGAGGTGTATTATCTCCACTCATAGATGTTTGAATAGTACTATTAGCACTTTCTCCACTTGTTACAGTAGAACCATCAGATGATGTAGAATTGCTAGATGTTCCTCCAAGATTAAGTCCACCAGTAAAAAGTTTAAATATAGAACCAGCTTTACCTGTTAATTTACTTCCAATAGCACCAAATACACTACTAAATGCACTTGAAAGTATTCCAGCTAAATTAGTAGGTTTAGAAGAATTTCCAAATGCATCTCCATTAGAAGCACCACTAGAACTTGATGTTCCAGTAGAATAGCCAGCAGGAGCTGTTACAGTACCATCAGCACTAATATTATAATGAGCATCACCATGCTTCGATCTCATTTCTTCAGATGTATATCCAAAAGGATCAGATCTATCATCTGGGAAACTATAGAATGTCCACTTAGATCCATATTTATTTGTAATTTGAGTTTGATTAGGAACATAAGCAGATCTATTCTTTTTATCAATCGAAGGATTGGTAGAAGATATATCAGAGAAGCAATCATGCTCATTAATATATCTAGGCATAGTACGTTTACCGTTATTAAATATATCAGTAGCTGCAGCTAAAGCAGTATCTTCAATTTTAACTGATCCTGCAGCACCTTGTTCATAACGATTTTTACCATCAGCAAACCAGTTTTGTCCTTTTGGTTTAGTAAGATATGCAACAAGATTTTGAGCAGTAGCTCTAGAATCATCTTTCATATCAATGAGGTTTGCCATAAGTGAAGCTTCAGCATATCTAGCTTGTACTTTACCTTGTTCATGCTGAATAATATTAGCAACACCTTTAAGTTGAGAATCTGTAAGATTATAAGTTGGGAAGCTTATAGTTTGTCCTCCACCAGATTCTCCTAATGTTGTAGGAGCACCAAAACTAGTATCTTTTGGTGGTTCTTTAGTAAATTTATCATAATAAGTTTGACCATAAGAAGCTCTAGTGGAACTATGTGACATAGCATCTTCAGGAGATTCAAAATCAGTTAAAACTTTATTAGAAGCTTCAGCTAAACTAGTAGTAGTTTTAAGTGTATTATATACTCCAGGATACTTATTCTGTAACTCATAGAGTAAATACTCTAATTGTGTTTGTTTATCAGAAATAGATACACCTTTTTGCTTAACAAGATCATATAATCCTTGTTTTCTTCCAAAACTTGTCCATTGGACTAAGCCATATCCATTCTGACCAAAATAAGTACCATCAGACTTTTGTCTAGAAGTCTTCCATGGCATTCTAACAAATTCATATTCAGGAATAACTCCAAAAGTAGGCTTAAGATTTTGTTCAGCACTACCTTTAAGTCCTTGTTTTAATCCTTTATCAACAGCAGCAGTATAAGAATCACTATCATATGTAAATCCATAATCTCTATTATAATCATGAGATTGAATATTACTCTTTTTAATAGAAGAAGCTTCTACTTTATTAGATTTTAATCCAGATTCTGCATAGAGATTACCCATTAAACCTGCTACACCAGCATCTGTAAATCCAGCAGATTTAAGATAATTCCATATTGCTCCGTCATCAGCTTGAATTGCATTACTTCCACCACCAGTAAGTACTCCAAGCTTAGCTTTATTAATTATATTCTTATTATATATTGCAGGTGCTCTTAATTCAGGATCATCAATTAATACATGACCTTTAGAATCTGATCCTCTAGCTACAACATAATGAGGATTAGGTCCAAAAGGAGAATTAATTTTAGATCTATTAGATCTATCTTGTCCTAATAATATGGTAGGATTACCTGATCCAATAGCACCTCTAATAGAATTTTTAGAATTAGTATAAGAAGTTCTAATACCATTAGCTCCTAATATATCAGAGAAATAAGAAGCTCTAGTACCAACAGCATCAGATCTTCCTGCTACATATCCACCAAGTTCAGCATATCTGGCAGCATCTTCAAGATTACCACCTTTACCATAAGCTCTAAGTACAGTAGCAGCAGTTGCAGGTCCACAACCATTATCGTCTATAGTAGAAGAGCCAAATCTTCTGCTAGATCCCTTTTGTGATACATGAATTCCTGATCCACTACCTGTTTCTGCATTATGTTGTGTATTAGATGTATTATCATTAAGTGCCCAATTTTTAATACTTGTAAAAATATTATCTGCACCTTCAACAAATCCACCTACTACACCACCAACTTTATCTCCAACAATTTTAAGAGGTCTAATAATAGTAAGAAGCAATCTCATAATACCGCCTGTTGCAGATACCATCGCACTATTAAGAGAACCAAATACATTATCTCCAGTAGTTTTAAAACTATCAACTGTAGAAGAATATGTATCCATACTATTATTAGTGTCAGAATATTGTTTCCAAAGTTTATCAATAATATCACCCATATTGGGTATAGAATTTTTAGTTTTAGTAAAGATATTATTAATAGATTTTCCTATAGCATTAATTCCTGTTGGAATTGAATAAGCGAATTTAAATCCAGTGTCAGCAAGTTTAGATATAAATCCTTCTCCTTCTCCTCCAGCATCTTTATTATCAGAAGCCCAAAGACCACCAAAATCTCCATTTTGCATGTATATCTTTTTAGCTTCACCAATAGAAGCGATATTATTAGCTTCTTTACTAACAAATTCTCCAATGGATTTAATTCCTTCTACAGTTTTATGACCTACAAAGGATACAAGTGTAGGAACAGTAAGTCCATATGATGTAGCCATATTAGTAATAGTAGAAATAAATCCAAAAGGATTATCTTCACTAACAGTAGATTTATTTGTCCAAAGACCCACTATATCTCCAGATTTAAAAGAATCAATATTTGAACCTACTGTTGTGGTTGTATCTGATATTATTGTCCTACCCATCTCAATATATGGGGTAACTGCATTTTTAATTTTTATACCAAATTCTTCTACTTTATTTTTTATATTATTAAATATTTCTTCTGCTTTATTCTTTACTTTAATACCAATATATTTAGCAAAAAGTCCTGGAATAATAGCAGCTTTAGTACCATTAGCTATAGTATTTGTAATTCCATAAAGAGGATTATCTTCTTTGATATTAGGCTTAACAGCTATAACATCAGACATTTTAGCATCTTTATTTACAAATACTTTTTCCATTTTTCCAGCAAGAGTAGTAATTCCAGTAACGGCTTCTTTTACATAATCTTTACCTTTACTTAATTTTTCTCCAGCTGTTTTAACAAGATTTTTAGCACCAGAAGCTATATTGGTTCCAAAATTCTTAATCCTAGTACTAGCTTTAGATCCAAAGTTTTTAATACCAGTAATACCTTTTACTGCAGTAGTTTTTACTGTATTAAACCCATTACTAGCAGTTTCTTTAACTTTAGAAATTGCTCCTCCTATTGATTTTTTCACTTTTTCTTGAGTTGTATATTCACCTAATACATTATGAACATATTCTTCAAGAGTAGCACCAGGATTATTGGTAGCTTTTTTATATTCTTCAAGAGTAACTTTAGCTGCTTCTCTTTGTTCCTGTAACCCTCCAAGATTAATACCAAATTTCTCAAATATCCAATATAGAATATTAAATAATACTTCTGTAGGAATTAATCCTCCTATTCCAGGAATAGCATAATTTATACCATTTAAAGCTGCAGCTAATAATCTTTGAGTAATTGTAGGATCTGCAGTTATACCTAATATAACTTTTGCTTTTGCTTTTTCAAAACCATCTTCAAGAGCAAGTATTATTCTACCAATATAAATTACAGATCCGATACTACTTAAAAGTTTTCCAAGATTAGCAGATCCACCTTTTGATACAATTGCTTGAGCAGTAGCTTCGGCAGCTTCGTCTGCAGCGGATCCAGCTTGTTTAACACCAAGCTTATTAAATACCCAATTAAAAATATTTTTAACTTTATCAGATATAGTAGATATAAGACCGTCATCTGCTACTTGACCAATAGTATCATATAACTTTTCACCAAGTTTTCCACTATCGGCAAGTTTAGACATAACTTTTTCATTATTCCAAATTTTTGATGCTGCATTTTTAAATATATTAGTACCTTCTGGTAATTTAGATCCGATTTTAGAAGCTAATCCTATCGGAGAAGATAATGCTTTACCTATAACAGGAACTTTACCAATTGTATTAGATACAATTTTAGCTCCGGCTTTACCAATAGATCCTCCGAATGCCATTCCACTTAAAAGATTTATACCAGTAGTTTTAATACCTCTATCTATAGCATAATCTGATACGAAATCTTTACTGCTATATGCATTCATATTTTTTCTGGTAATAATATTTTGAGTGTCTTTAGCTCCGTAATATGCTCTTTCGAAAAAGCTCATATCTTTACTTTTCTTAAGAGTATTAGGATCTATATCACTTCTTACTCTTGAATCTTTATCCGAACCTTCTACTTTATCATGAATTTTAGAAAGTCCCCAAGTAATTCCAGCACCTGCAAGAATTGTACTAAGTGCACCACTACTTACAAGTCCTTCAAATCCAGCTTTAATAAGTCCAGTAATCCCAGAACCAGTAAGCATTCCTATTAAACTAGAAATACCATTAGTAATAGGAGATAACAAATTACCAATAAAATTACCAGCAGTAGAAAGAAATCCAAGAGCTCCTTTTTTTAATTTATCAAATATAGTTTCTTTTTTTTCTTCTTTATTAATTCCAAATATTTTACCAAGCCCAGTAAGAAGACCACCACCAAGGAAGAAATTATAAAATCTTGTTTTAAGATTCTTCTCCTCTTTTTCTTCCTTTTCCTTATCGTTAGTTTCTTTATCAGATAAATCAGGAACCCATTTACCACCTCTATATTCTTCATTTTTTTCGGTGATAGGATTCTGTCTTTTATCTCCCTCTTTAGGTCCGGCATTTTCATTTGATTTATTTTCATTACTTGGAATATTAGTATTCTCTTTAGCTTTATCAAAAGAATTCTTTTCTGGTAATTCAATACCATTGTGCTGAGCTATTGATTTTACTGTATCAAGAATAGTATTAAGTATACTATTTCTTTTAGCTCCCAAAGGATCAGTTTTTTCTGCGTCTTTAATAGTTTCAGCAATATTTTTATTTTCTTCTTTTAACCAATTTTTTCTATCATTAATATTTATTCTTCTATAATCATTATCGGTTTGATGCATTAATTTAAGTAATTTTTTATCACTTAATTTACCATTCAAACCTCTAATATCATAACCTTTATATTCATCTTTAGAAAATTCAGATTCTCTAACAGCATCCCAATTATCTAATTGAACAGATCTTTCATTAAATTCAGCTTGTTTTTCTTTTAAAAGATTAATAGCTGATGTTGCTCTTTCACCTGTTATACCATATTCACCATTTTCAATAGCTTTTATTAATTTACTATAGTCTGTATGCTCTTTTTTGGGTCCAAAAGGCTTATTATTATTTCTAGTATAAGTAGTAGAATCTTTTATAGCTTTTCTAAGAGCATTTACTACTTTAGGATCGCTAGCTCCACCATTATCTAGTGTAGCAACCATAGTATCTGCTAAATCTTCTCTTTGAGATCTAAGAGCTTTTCTTGCACCATTTTCATTATTAGAATAGAAACGTATTTTTTGAATAAAATCATTTCTTTTTCTAATTCCTTCTTCACTATTATCTTTTTCCAATTCAGCAAGAGATTTATCATAAGATGTAGCATCAGATCCCATAGCTTTTACTCTCTCTGCTGCAGAAGCAGTAGAGTAACCCATTCTTATATTATGTTTATTAAGAGCTTCTCCAGCTCTACCCATTATATTGAATGGAACAGATATTAATCCCTTGCCAAATTTTAAAAGTTTATCTCCAGAGAATCCTAAAAGTGATAATAATCTACCAAAAGTTTTATTAAATAATTCTCCAATATTTCTTCCAATACGAACTATTATATTTTTAGCCCCTTCAGTAACCCCTTCAAGTAGCCTAGTTCCTTTTCCTTTGACCCAATCAGTAAGAGGAACAAATAATTTTTTAACATTTTCACCAACAGTATTTTTTAAGAATTCACCAACTTTACCGATTCCGTTTTTAACATAATCGGCCAATGGATCTACTACTCTAACTTTAAGAGAACCGATAATTCCGCCTCTTCTTTTACCATCGGCACCTTTATTACCAAATAAAGCTCCAGATATATATTCTTTTACAGTTTCATTATGGGCAAGCATATCAACACCTGCACCAAGCATAAATCCACCAAGAATTCCACCAGGAGCTAATCCCATAAGTCCAAGAGCTGTTCCTAAAGCTCCAGATTTAGCTATTGAAGGAACTCTCTTTTTAATAAATGTAGCAGCCTTAGCAGGAATTAACCCGCCAGACATGGTTTTTGTTCCATCAGAATTTGTACGTTCTTCGCCAAAAAGTTTTTTAGAAATATCATCAGAATTTTTTAATACATGAACTCCAGCACCAATAGCAAATCCACCAAGAAGTCCTAATCCAGAACCTGTCATGGCACCTGCAACAATAGCACCGATAGTACCAGATGATATAGTTTGAGGTAAAGACTTTTTGATTACATTCATTGCTGATTTAGCAACGTCTTTAGTTCCTGTATATTTATCTCCGAAATAGTCAGACATAGCTTGATCAGCTTTAGACATCATATCTTTCATTTTCTGACCATAATCGGTTTCCATAATTTTTCCAGCAAAGCTTTTGGCACCATCTATAACTTTAGAACCTGTAGTTTTTACATTATCTACAGTTTCTCCTACAATATCTTGAACGTTTTTTGATTCTACATACCTTTTAACTGCATTATAGTTCTTTTTAATTCTTTTAGCAATAGTATTAGGATCTAATCCTTGTTCTAAAAGTTTATCAATATTACTTTTATCTTTTTTAGATAATTTAGGTCTTTTAGATTTACCACCTTTACTAAAATTTCCCCAATAATCATCTGTATTTCCACCTCTAGCAACCCAATTTCTATAATTCATTGCTTCTTGGGCTCTTTGAGATGATTTATTGGTTCTTCCTTTGTAAAAAGGATTTTTCTCAGAAGGAATAATCATTTCACCTTCTGATACAGAAATCATACCAGATTTGGTGACCATACCACCATTGGCAGCAGATCCACTGTAATTACCAGTAACCCAATCTACAACACTACCAGCAGATTTTTTAGCATGTCCCCAAATAGATTTTCCAATTCCACTAACTTGATCTTTCATAGATCCAAAATAGGATCTACCAAAATCAGAAGATTTAAATTTTTCCCATTTATCTAAAGCCCAATTTTTAGCTTTATCTTTAATACTTTCTATTGCTTGAGCTATAGTACCAGGAAGATCTTTAAATAATTTTACTAATCCACCATTTGCAAAAAATTCTTTAGCTTGACTTATCCCATTACCAAAGAATACCTTAGAAAGAAAATCATTTATTTTATCTACGCCTTTTGTAAATATAGACGATTTTTCATTTTCTTCTCGTCTTTCATCAAGTTTATTTGTTGATTTATATGGCGATTCTCTATATGTTCCATCTTTTTCTAATACATAAGTATCATCTTTAGCAGTATTTTCATTATATATTTTATTTTTTATTGCTTGGTTTTCTCTTCTTCTTAATTCTTTAAGTTCTTTACTTAATGGAACATTATATTTTCTTCTAGCTTTATATCCTCTATCTCCAGAGAAATTTTGACTAGATATACTGTCTTCTAAATACTTAAAAGAACTATAAAAGCTTTGTAAATACCAATAAATATCATGGCCTTTATCATCTTGAAGTGCTAATATACTATTACTATAAGCACCCTTTTTATTTTTATTATTTTCAACTTTAAGTAATCCTGATCCATTAAATATAGCACTATATTGAGTTCCAGCATCAGCCATAAATTTATTATGTGCTATTTTACTACCATAAACAGAAGAATTTAATTGACCAGCATGTTTCTTAAAAGCTTTTCTTAATTCTTCACCAGATTTTTTGGTGATCATTTTTTTACGAACTAAAAGAAGTAATTCACGGTCAATATCAGTATTACTAGAATCTATATTATTGACGGTAAAATATTCCATTACTTTATCAAAATCTCTTGAAAGATCAAGTGTTCCTTTTGATCTGTAAGACATTTCTGCTTGACCAGCAGAAAGTTTGGAATTATAATTATCAATAAATTCTCTAGTAATAGTATCTCTAAAACTAGAATTCTCATTAGCAATAGACTTACTTCTACCTTCTCTAAAATTCTTAGTCATATTCTTAGGAGTTTCCCATCGACCAGTTTTATAATTAAAAACTTTAGGTATTCCTCCTAATTGAGAAATAATCATTGCTAATTGCTGAGGAATAACTTCTGTTAAAGCTTTTTTACTCTCTCCATCCCAATCAAGAGGACCTCTATAATACTTAGAAATATCTATCTTCTTATTGGCTTTAGGAGCTATATCAAAAGCAGATAATATAGAATTTAATAAAGTTCCACCACGAGCTTTTCCATACTTATCATACTTTATATTATTTTTATTAAATCTATTTCTAGCAGCAATATTTCCTACTAATTTTGCAAATCCACCTTTAAAAATATTCTCAGTTCTATTTAAACTCTTTCCAAATTTAGAATTTTGTAATCTATCTGTAATAGCCATTGATGCTATTAATGCAATAGGAGAACTTAACCCTCCAGACTCAGATATCATAGCCAGCATATCTGGAGATAATAAATCTGTCATAAATCCTAAAGAACTAGAATTCATAAAATTAGTTTTTGCATATTGTCCCCATTTTTTAAGATTTGGTAAACCACCAGAAAAAATATCTTCCCATGCTGTAGCTTTATAACTACTTTTATTTCCAAATCCAGCTTTTCTGGTTTCATATCTTTCTGTAAGTATCTTATTTATGTTTTCAAGATACTTAGTTTGCATAGCTAATTCAGAAGTAGCAGCTTGATAAAAATTTCCAGAATTAATAATATGAGTATTTAATGGAGTAGCTATATCTTGATGAAGATTTAAGATACTTGTATTAATAACAGATAAAGATGTATTAACTAATCCAAGCATCCTATTACTAGATTTGATACTTAATCTTGTATTAGCCTTATATGATCTAACTATTTCATCAGTAGAAGCAGCAGTAAGTTTCTGTTGCGTTATACTAAGAGAATTAATAGCTTTAGATTCTGCGGATGAAGACTCAGTGTCTTCACCAAAATCTTCATCAATATCAAAATCTAAATCATCAAAAGAAAAACCTTCTTTTTTCATATACTCATCAAGAGCAGCTTTTTCTCTTTCTGGGTTATAAAATTTTCCTGTTCTAATATCATCAAGGATATTTTTCTTTTGTGTATTAAATTCTTTTAAAAATACATTACCATTTTCATCTATTTTTTCTTTAGATCTTCTTCTAAAATCTTTAGCGAAATCATACATTTCTCTAGCAGAAGAAGCAGTTTCGGTAATGTATGATGTAATGGTTGGATTAACACCCTTAATTGATTGAGCTGTAATATATCCAGCAGATCTAAGTACATTTTTAGCATAAGACTTTGGATCAAACCTAGCCATATTACTTTCCTTTCATTTAATAAATAATCTATTATGTTGATGTTAAATTTGACTATATACCAAAAAAAAAATAAAAGGGTAGGTTATTAAACCTACCCTTTTATATTATCAAAAATTATTATCAGAATAATAGAAAAGAGCTTTTAGAATAATATATTTAAATTCTTCTTTTTGTTGAATAGGAATATTTTCATATTCTCCAGATTTAATTAGTTCGATTGCAACATTGATATCAAGTTCTGATAATTCATCCATATTTTTTATATATTCTTCTATTTCTTCATCTATTTTTCTTTCCTCTTCTTCGTCATCATTTAAATTATCAGATTTTGATTCTGTTTCGCTTTCATCATCCTCATCATCTTCATCATCAATATCTATATCAACATATGATCTAATTATATTTTCATTTTTCATATCATATGTTTCTGATAAATCTGTAAGATCTACATTATTAATTACTAATTTTTCATACGGACCTCCCCAAAAACATCCTTCTACTGTAAGTGTATTTTCAAAATTATTATCAGAATCTTGAAAATATGATATTTCTGTAGGACAGAACCCATTATAAGAAGGTCTATTATCACCTTCATTTATTACATAGCCATACATATAAGATTTAATTTCCCCATCAGTAAGATTTAATACTGTTAAACTCATATATTGAGATGAAGTAATAATAAATTCTTTTTTATTTTGTATAGTATATATAATTTGCGTGCTGCTAAGAGAATGATAATTTCTTCCAAATGTCATATATGGAAGAAAATCATTTGAACTTTCATCAAATTTTAATATATCATAAGAAGATACGTCCCAATAATGAGAATCTGGGTCTTTAAATTTATAAATATGCTCTATAATTTTCCATTTATTTAAATCCATAGAAAAATCAGAATTATCTTCACTAGGATTTTTTTCTGTTTGTTCTACTTCTTCATATCCTTTATCTATAAAATTCTGAATATCAATCACACTTGTTATCATATGTAGTACCTATCACCTTTCCATTTTCATCCGAAATAATCCAATCTGGTGTTTTATTTATAGATTTTATTCCACCATGTTCAGGAATAAGTACTTTACTATTATTAGAAGGTACTCTTGCTTCTCTTGCTGAAATATTTTTCCAAGCAAGCTGAATATCTGAATCTATTCTTCCTCCCAAAGGAAGTTTTCTTCCAGTTTTAAGATAAGTATAAGTAAATTCTTTTGATAAATTTACCATACCCTGTGCATCAGTTTTAGTAAATTCATATTTATCTGCAAGTTCTGTAGCTTCTTTAATAGGAATTTTAGTAATACTTGATACAGCATTGGCTACAATTTTTCTTAACTCTCTTGAAGGATAATAAGTCTCTACTCCATTTAATGTACCATAAATTTTAGTAGAATATTCTGTATCATTCATAAGAGCTTTCATTACAGTAACTTCATCTTTTTTTGAAGAAGATTTTTGTTTTACATTATCTGTTACAATTTTGATTACTTCTCTTGCATTCTCCATTATTTTCTCCTTCATCATTATTATCTATAAATGTAATAGCATTTGCCATTTTTTTCTTTCCATGTTGTGATATAAATTTATTTAATTCTTCTGGTGTAGTAGAACATAATATTTTATAAAAATTTTCTTTTTCCATACATCTCTCCTAAACAATCTATATTTGATAGTTTGAGAATAGTTAAAAATTAAAATTAACATATATTTTTCAATATATGTTAATTTTTCTTTAATCTTCCATCTTTCAATGCTTCTTCTAATTCAGATGGATGTATGTCCATAAGTTTCATAGGATCAATGTTATCATCTTGAAAAAGTACTTTTCTATATTTACATCCATCAATATTACAAAAGAAACACATTGTTCCTCTTGTCATTACATAACATCTGTTTGATAAACCATGAATAATATTATCATATTTATTATCAATATCTTTAATTTTAGATTTTAGATCTTCATTTTCTTTAATCAAATTATTAAAATGCGTAATAGTTGCTTTTTGAAGTTTAGGATCAAGTTTTCCAAAATTATTGCTTAAATTTCTCATAGCCATCTCATTAGTCATTTTATTCCTCCTAAAAATCCTAAAAATAGTAGAATATTAGTTTCATTATTATAATATCTATATGAAAATTAACTTTAATTAATGATAAAATCCCCCAGAAGAACTTTTCTATAATCTATATATAGGAGGAAGCTTAATAATGGTATCATTAGATGATCTTAAAGAATTGGTTATGTATAAAAAGCCATTCTTTTTGCCAATAGATCCTAAAGATAAGAAAAAAGGATCTGCCATTATGCTTTTAACCCCAAATTATAAATCTTCAATGATTGCAATGACAGCACCTTATACTATTAATAGAAGATATTTTGAATCTTATTATTTCGAAAGAACTGTTACAAGATATATTAAAAATGAATCAGTAATATATCCAGAAGATCCTGGAGAATATATTTTTGAATCTGCTCTTTCGAGTAAAGATAGAAATGATTTACCAGATTCAGAATTTGGATTACCTTCTCAAAGAAGATATCCAATGCCAGATAAATCTCATGTATTATCTGCTATTAGATTCTTCAATCATGTAGAAGAAGAATATGAAGCCGAACTTGCTAAAAATATTATTAAAAAAATTAAAAAATTTGATATGGCAAGTGAAGTTCATGTTGGGAAAAATAATAGATTTCTTCCATATTGGGAAAAATCTGGACTTGCTTCTTCTATAAATGAAAATGCAGAAGAATATTTAGATGAGTTTGTTGTATCAAAAGGAATTGAAATTCTTAATAAAAAAATTTATTCATCTAGTAATCTTTTATTTTCTGGATATAAAAGAGATATAGATATAGTAAAGAAATATATTACAAAAGATGATGGTGTAATTCCTTTTAAAAAATTAGAGATAGATGTTCCTAAATCTATAAATGTAGTAGTAACAAGTAATCCTAAAATAGAAGAAGAGATTACTTATAATTCTCTTTTAATATATACACCAAATGCTTTTAAGAAAAGAGGATATGAGTTTGATTATGAATCTTATATTAAATTCATATTTCAATTATATGCAATATATACAATAAAGCCAATTACTGGTGTTCATGTATTAGATAATTTAGCGGAACCTTTAGCAATTTTGTTATCTGGAATTGTTGATGATAAACTTGATATCGAAGAAAATCAAGATAAATTTTATGTAGAAAGAGTATTTAGATATATAAAATATACAAAAGGAATGACAGAAATTAAGAATATTCTTATATCAAATAATCTTATAGCATTTTATAGATATGCTAAAGAATATTCTAATAAATATGAACAATTTAGAAAAAATATAAAAGAATCCGATCTTTATATAGAACAAGATTGTTATGATTATTTAAATGAATGTAAAAAATACGAATCTCTTACAGAAGAAGAATTAGCTGTTCCTGAATCTATTAAAAAAATTCAAAATTTGGCTACAAATCTTAAAAGAAGAATAAGAAAGCAATCTGTATATAAATTAAATAAAATTAGAAGAGATCTTCTTAGAGGTAATTTAGGTAAAGAAGAAAAAGGTGCTGGATTATCTACATTACAACAACTTCAAACTGGTAATATTAGTGGTGAATCTAAACCAGAAAATGTAGAAGAAGGAACATTTGAAAAATTTAAAAAATGGTCTCAAGGAGATTATATCCTTGAAGGAAATTTAATGTATCTTTTTGAGGATAATATTAATTATGATATGTTCCTTAGAAAAGCATTATATAAAGATAGATTAAGAAATGTTAAACAAGCAATAGCTATATATAAAAATGTAAAAGCAACTATGCCTTTTATTAAGTATGCATTTCCTGATCTTTATAGATATAATAGAAAAAATTTATTTTATGATCTTTCTTTTTATAATGAAACATTCTTTAAGAATTTTGATGAAATAAATATAGATGATAAAATTAATTCATTAAGAAAATTTAAAGTTTATGCAGAATTGATGAATAGACTTATCTCTTCTAATGAATTAACAAATTATTCAAAGAAAACTATATTTATTCCTATTCTTGACTGGAGACATAATAATTCTCTCAAAATGTGGATGTACAAAGAAGATGTTAATCCAATTTCTGTAATATATTATTATATGAAATTTGATCAAATGTCTCTTAAGAAGTTATTTAGTAATTATGACGTTGTATTTATGGGTGCTAAAAACTATTTTAAAATAAATTTCTCAAAAACAGATTTTAGTAAACCTGCAAATATTACTAAATTTATGATCCTTTTAAGAAGAATTATTGCTCTTGGATATAATTCTCCAGCAGATCCAGATCCAGAAGGAGAATTCGAAGATTCACCTACTGGTATTGCTATGGATATTGTTGATAAAATTGAAAAATCTCAAAATATATCTATCGATAATGTATCAAAATTTAATGATTTAAATAAATCTGCTGATTTATTTAATAATGATTTTAATAAAGTAACAAATACTGATAATACAGTTACTGCAGTAAAAAAAGAAATAGTAAACGATGATAAAGATTCTAATCTTACAAAAATATCTATTACTGGTAAAGTAAATGTTAAAGATAGATCTAAATCGTTTAGAGGTAAATCAATATCTGCTCCTGTAGAAGTTGAAAAAATTACTGTTACTAAAGATCAATCTGATGCTGACACTAAATTTTCTTCAGAAGATAAAGCTGTTAATACAACTTCTGAAGAAGATAGAAAAGATGTTATTATTGATAAAATTGCTGATGTGGCTAACAGTGCAACGTCTGTAGATGATGCATTAGATAAATTAGATAATGATGAATTTAAAGCTCTTATAATATCTTTACAAACAGATTCTGAAGAAAATGTTAGAGTTGATAAAACTAGAGCATCAAAAATCGTACAGATTGAAGATGAATTCCATAAAAAAGAAGTTGCAGGAAAATCTGTTAAAGAGATGCTTGAATCTGATCCTGCAAAAACTAAATTAGAAAGTACAAAACTTAAAGTATCTTCAATTAATAATGACTGGAATAATATGTCTTTCATGAATTTTGATAAGAATTATGATCCAGATACAGATATTGTTAAGATGCTTGATTCGATGCAACATTGGACTTTTCCAATAGCTGTAAAAAATATAAATATTAAAGATAATTCAACATCAGAAGATTATGTTGATCTTTGGACAATAGAATGTATAGATTATAAAGGAACCAAATTTACTTTAAAAGTAGATATTCCTAAATTTATTAAAGGATCAAATCTTCTTAAATTAAGAGGAAATGAAAAGAATATATTTATTCAATCTGTAATGATTCCTATCACTAAAAGTGATATAGATGAATGCCAGATTATTGGTACTGGTGGATATAATAAAATATTTGTAAGAAGATTTGGATCTAGAAAAGGTCAATCTATGCCATCTACCAATAAACTTATTAGAACTTTAAATAGATTGATTAAAAATAATTCTTCAGAAGTTAAAATTATTCCTGGAGATAATACTAATGTTTGTAATAAATATGAATTACCTATGGATTATACAGATATTGCATCTGTAATAGATTATATTGAAACCAATCAATATAAATTCTATTTTAATCAGGATATATTTAGAACAGAATATGTTGTAGACGATACTAAAGGTATCCCGATTGCTATAAAGAAAGTATATGATTCTAAAACCAAGAAAGCAACAGAATGTATTGTATATTATAATGAATCTATTAAACGAGATTTTCCAACTATTAATGGATATATTGGACTTTTACTTTGTGATGAATCTGAAGAATTTAGAAAAATTTATCTCAATTTAATGACAGCTGGTTCTAGATATTCTTATTCTCAAGCAAGTATTTTAAATTCAAAAATTCCTGTAGTTATTCTTTGTAGTTATTTAGAAGGATTAATGTCTGTACTTAAGAAAGCTAATATTGCTTATCAATTTGTAAAAGAATTAGATAAAGGGTACAGATATTCTGATAGATATGATTATATTAAATTTAAAGATGGATATTTGTTATATGAAGTAAATTATTCTTCTTCTCTTCTTATGAATGGATTTAAAGAATGCGATACAGAATCTTATTCTATTAAAGATATTAATAATAGAATAATGTATATGGAATTCTTAGAAAACTATGGTGGCACTTTAAAGGCTGATGGTATCGAGAATTCTTATGATTGTATGCTTGATCCTATTACTAAAGAAATATTAAGTATTTATAAACTTCCTACAGATTATGTATCTGTATTGATTCATGCCAATAATCTTCTTTCAGATAATAAATATATTAGACACACAGATCAAGCTGGAAGAAGATGGAGAAGAAAAGAATTAATTGCTGGATATTTTTATAAAGCATTAACTACTGCTTATCAAGAATATGCTAACTCATCTAGACGTAATAGAAAAACTACAAAAATGTCTATGAAACAATCTGCTGTTATTGATCTTATAGTTTCAATAGATCCTACGACATCAAATTATTCTGCAAATAATGTAATTAATGATGTAGAATGTACTAATACTATAACAAGTAAAGGTCTTGTAGGTATGAACCAAGCTAGAGCATATTCTGTTGGGACTCGTACTTATGATAAATCAATGCTTAATGTTATGGGTATGGATACAGCTTTCTCTGGTAATGTTGGTATCAATAGACAAGCCACTATTGATGCTAATATAGAAAATGAAAGAGGATTAATAAAAACGATAGATGGAGATACAGATAAATTATCTGTTGCTAAAACTCTTACTATTACAGAAGCTATGACTCCACTTGGATCTACTCATGATGATCCACAAAGAACATTAATGACATATGCTCAGACATCTAAGCATATGGTTAGATGTTTAAATAATGATCCAATGCTGGTTACAAATGGTGCAGATGAAGCTTTGCCATATCTTGCATCTAATATATTTTCATATAAAGCTAAACAAGATGGTGTTGTAATAGAATTAGTTGAGCATGGTTATCTTAAAGATAATTACATGATTATACAATATAAAGATGGCACCAAAGAATATATTGATCTTAAAGAAGAAATTAAACAGAACTCTGATGGTGGATATTTTGTACCAATAAAATTATCTACTGATTTAAAATTAGGTTCTAAATTTAAAGCTAATGATATTCTTGCTTATGATAAATTATCTTTCTCAAAATCTTTAGGAGAATCTGGAAATCTTGCTGGTGCTATTGGAACTTTAGCTAAAGTTGCGATAATTAATACAGATGAAGGATTCGAAGATTCAGCTGCTGTAACAGAATCTTTTGCTGCTAAATTAGGTACAGAAGTTATAATGCCTATTGAAGCTGTTATAGATAAAGGTTCTAATATACAAGTTTATAAAACTCTTGGTGATAATGTAATGGAAGGAGATACATTATTTACATATCAGGCAGATTTTGATGAAGATGTTGCTAATACTCTGCTTAAAAATCTTGCTATGGATAGTAGTGGAATCTCTGATCTTGGTAAAAATCCAATAAAAACTAAATATACAGGAATTGTAGCAGATATAAAAATATATAGAACAGTTGAATTAGATGAACTTTCAGATTCTTTAAGAAGAATTGTTGAAAATTATGAGAAAGAAATTAAAAGAACTAAAAAAATATATAGTAAATATGATTTAGATACATCTACATTACCTATAACTGATAAATTAGATAATGTTGGAAAAGCTAAAAATGTATATGATGGCGTAAAAATCATATACTACATTAAATATGTAGATAATATAGGAATAGGAGATAAAATTGTATTTTATTCTGCTAATAAAGGAATAATTAAATATCTTATTCCTAAAGATAAAGAACCATATACAGACTTTAGACCCAATGAACATGTTGATTCATTTATGAGTTTAAGTTCAATTAGTGGTCGTATGACAATGTCTATACCAATTTTTGCTTCTGTATCTAAACTTATGGTAGAACTTGATAGATCTGTTAAAGATATAGCTGGAATTCCTTATGATGATTCTAAAATTTAAAATATTAAAGAGAGAGTAGGAAATTTCCTACTCTCTCTTTAATTATTATTTAGATTATTAATTTTCTTCATCAGCTGTACTATCTTTAATATCATTCATATTATTATCATTATCAACATTTTCTATATCATTAATTAATTTATCTGTTGGATCTACAAAAGACATATTATCTTGAGTTTTAAAATTTTCTTCTACTACCATTAAATTATAATATAAATCTGGAACAATATTAACATTACCAATATTTTGAACCATTTCTACTATATCATAAAGCCTTACATCATCATAAGATTGTAATGCTTGTAATTGATAAGGATTTCTCAAAATAGCAGCAAAATAAACCCCATTAATAAAATTAGGATTATTTTCATTTCCTACATTTACAGTAAAAATAGAAATTGGAATAGCTCTTCTAATTTCTCCACCATTTTGTACTATGATCTCAATATCAGCATTAAATTGTTCAAGATAAAATTTTCTAATAGAATCTTCAATCATTTGGTTTGATTCAGATTCGAAAATTCCACAAGACCAAAGATTTGGTATAATTGATTTTTCGCTTCCTTTAGCAACTAAAAATTTTCCAGATGATGTCATGCATACAGTACTGATAAACATACCCATATACTCTCCTTATTAAATTATTTTTATATTCTATGTAAATTACTAAATAAAAAATAAATCCAGAGAATTATATTTTCTCTGGATTTATTTTTATAAATTAATATTTATTATTATCTAAATTATATTTACAATATTTTAATACATTTAATAAATCTTCTTCAAATTTTTTATTATCTTTAATATTTTGAATAAGAATTAAATTTCTATAAAAATCAGAAAGTTTATTATAATTTGATCTTAATACTTTTAAACTAAATTCATTAAAATAATTATTATTAGAATCAAAATCATGTTTAAGAGTTTTTATTTCAGGTTTAAGTCTAAAATAATATTTTTCAGCAGAATCGGTATAAAATCTATATCCATCTGGTAGTTTTATTTCAGTTTGATATCTAGATTCTTTATCTTCATCAGATGTATGATTTATATCAATAATTTTATCTGTATTATCGTTTATAATCGTATTTATCATATCTAAGATAAGATATATATCATTTTTCTTCAAATATCCATCTTTTATCAATTCATCAAAAATGTCCATTAATTGACCAACAGAATATCCATCTGAATATTCTAAATATTTGTTTTCTCTAAGTTGATTTTCTCCTCTATAATTATTGTCTTTAATATATTCTTCATGAAAAACATTAGATATTACAGACCATATATAAGAAGAAATCTCAAATATGTTTCTATTAGTAAATCTATCATCAGAAATTCTTGTAGCATCTAAAAATATCTGTTTATTGTCTTTACCAAATATATAATTATATAATCCAGTAAGATCTATATTTATACAGCCTATACATGAGCATATATTAAGATTCAATTTACTATATGTATCATACATTGTTCCATTTTTATACCAATTTTTTACTTTTGGCATAGAACAATTTATTTTATCAAATATTCTTCCTAATCGTACAGTATTTCCATCATATAAAGTACACATAGAATCTAATAAAATATCTTTATAATTAATATTTATTAAAAGTGAATCATATTTAAATAGTTCATTATAAATAAAATCACTAAATATATTATTATAGTCATAATATTCTACAGCAGACATATCAGCAAATTCTTTATACAACATAGAAGTCAATTTTAAATCTTCTTTATTTAAACAAAATTGTACTTTTATACACTTTAAATATTGCAATAATTGCTCTTTTATATATTCTTCATATTGTAATGGATTTTGAAATTTTACATAAACTTTATTATTTTTTCTTCCTGATATTGTTTTATTTTTATTTAAAATTTTATTATTGACATTACTGTTGATATTATTCATAATATCATCTATTAAATCATTAATTTCAGAAAAATTAGAAGTAGTGTTTTTATCTAATACAATTACATTACATTTATTAGAATTATTAATGATATCTGAAATAGAATCACTGGTAGAGATTATTCCATTCACAAGCATAGAAACAGGAATACCGAAATTCTCTAATTCTTCTTGAAGCCAATTTATTATTTCTGAATAACATTTTGCTACATTATTATCATTAATTTTATTCTCTTTTATTATATTATAATTTTCATCTAATAACATTATAACAGGAAAATGCATAGATATATTTCTGTCTTTATCTAATACATCTGTACAACCTATATTTATTTTATAATATTTTCCTGCTTCATATTGATAGCTTACAATAGTTTTAAAATAATTCTTTATTTTTTGAGGAACCATAAGTGTTGTTGTTTTATTACCACAAAAGCATTGTATTTCTTCTAAAGAACTAATAATATTATCTACAGATTTTTCTAATTGAAAATTATTATTAGATGGGATTTCAATATTATCTTCTTCATTTTCTTTTATAACATAATTTACAACACTTGATTTTAAATCTTGTACTAATTTTTTATACTTACTATCAGCAATATTTTTGTCTAAAATCCATTTATATTTTTTATTATTCTCATCCAAATATTCACTTAATATTTCGTAAAAATAATCGTCATTACAAACAAATTTATAGTCATTAAAATTTTTTCTTATATCTAGTATTGTAAACTCAAATGTTTTTAATGCTAATACAATATTATATATTATATCTTTAAGCATTTTAAAAATTTGTTCTTTTCTATTTTCTTTTTGGTCTATAATAGCTGTAGATATATAATTTGATTCGTCTTTATATACCATACAAAAATTAAATTTACCAATATTATTTTTTGATTCTTCTATTATAATTTTAACATTAGTATTATTGTCTCTATTAAAATATACAGTATTAGAAATTTCTCCATAAAATCCAAAATTCAATTCTTCTATATTGTTATAATCTTTATATACTGTATGTATTACATCACCGTAAGTATAATCTTCCCAATTATTATCAAATATATCAATTTTTCTTGGATAATCGTTGATATAAGGCATCTCATCGTCTAATAAGTCATCAAAGATATAAAGATTCGAATCACATTTTGAATTTGCAAAATTTAAAAGTTCATTATTTGGTTCATCTAATCCAATATATGGATTATTATACATAGACCCTAAATCTATTATTAATCTGATAAGATTAGATCCTAATTCATCTAATATATATATAAATAAATTATTATCTTTATCTTCATAATTTTTTAATATATGATAGATAACTTTTGATATTTCTTTAAACATTATTTTCTCCTATTATATATTTGAATATTTTTTATCTGTTCATCTATCCAATCTTTTCTATCTATAGAAACCATACCAGAATTATGATCTACCCAAATAGCATAATCCGATTCACCACAATTAAGAAATTCATAATTTCTTGGAAAAGTAGAAAGAATATCAATAACTTCTCCTACTGTATAATTATCAAATTCTCTTTTTTCAATTCCATTATTGATATCTTTTTCGTTAATTTCTTTAATTTTTGCATTACTAATAGATTTTATCTCTGGCCATTCATCTGTATTAATAAATGTTTCAATATGATGATCTACACATTTTGCTAACTCTTCAAATGCATTATTTTCAATTTCTACAATCATAGATATATTTACTTTTTTAGTTTTCATAATAAACCTCCATTAATATAAAATTAGTTATTAAGTTATTTTTCATTATTATAATATCTTATTAAAAAGACTTTAAGTACTTTAAATAATAATAAAAGTTAACTAAATTATAATAGGAGGAATTATATATATTATGATGAATCCTAATGTATCACTTATTAAACTTGATGATATTAGAAATAGTGATGGTAAAACTTTTCATATAGGAGAACTTCCAGAAATTGAAGATACTCAAAACTATGATTTAAATTCTCAAAAGGATCTACAAAGATTTATTAAGGACGTTAAATCTGAAGTTAGAACCTCTTTTGAATATAGAGAATTAGTTAGATATCTAAAAGAATATGGTGGTTTTGATAGATCTGGAATATCACAAAATATTTCAAATTCAGATGATTCTAAAGTTAAGATTGAAATTCATCATACACCATTAACTATTGAAGATATTGTCAGAATTGTCTACGAAAAAAGAAGATTTTATCATGAAGATTTATCTCTTGAATCTGTTGCTAAAGAAGTAATGGAATGTCATTATAAAGGAATAGTTGGATTATATCCATTAACAGCTACAGAGCATGAATTAGTTCACAATGGATATTTATTTATTCCGCCAAAAGATGTATTTGGTAGATATGATTTATTTGTATCAGCTTATGGACAATTTATGGAGCCAGAGGATAAAGAAACTTTAGAAGAAATAGAAGAATTTGGAAAAAATTATGATACAAAATCTCAAAATAAAATTCTTAATCAATCTAATATCTATATAGATTCTGCTGGTGCTTATGATACTCCTAAATTAGATGTAATTAAAGATGTATTTATTAATAGAATAGAAACTATTAAAAATAATATGTATTCCTTACCGATATTAAGTGAACAATTACAAGAGAAAGAACCTAAAATGAGAGAAGCTATCTGTTTTGTAGATAAAAATGGTAATCGTATTAATGAACCAGAATCTTAATATTAATATTATTTAGTATTAAGATTTGATAACGGGTGCACGGTTATCAAACTTTTACATAATATATTAAATTCAAAAATGGGAGTTAATACGATGTCTAATAATAACATTATGTATACACTTGAAGAAGATTTTACACCCTCTAGTGCTGTAAATGTTCATTATATGTCTCCTGAAGAGTTAGAGGGAAAAGAAAAAATTCCTACAGAGATTCCAAAATCTGATGGAAGAGAAATATTTCATGACAATGATGAAGAGAAGAATAGTCAAACAATTTCTAAATCTTTAGTTTCTGAGAAAATTGCAAAGCCAGAAACTGATACTATGAATTATAGTTTATCATATCAGAACGATTATACTCCTATTGATGTTATTAATATGATGAGAGCTGATCCTTCTAATGTTATGATAACTAGATATAATGATAATAATTATGTCCATTATAATGATATTAAAAATTATATGAATGCATCTGATATTAGAGATTATGATGTAGCTGCAAAAAATATCATAAATTCAAATGATGATGAATCACTTCATAATAATGGCTTAAAGATTGTTTTAACTAAATCTGAGTTTGATGAATGTTCAGAAGAAGATAAAGCTAATCTTGAAGCTGCTAATATAGAATTAGAAATCTACAAATAATGAGGTAAACAAATATGATTAAATATCTTAATGAAGAAGATATAGAGATGGATGTTCAAGTTGGTCCTAACGATGAGATAGATGTTAGTGCTGATCCTGAAGATGCTGCTCCTACTCAGTCTATTAATCCAGTTGATATTGCTAAATCTGCTCCAGAAAATATTCCTGTTGCTGTTGTCAAGAGTGATGACGAAAATGATACTGGTAATGAAGAGAAGCTTGAGTTTTATGTTGATTCTAGAGATGTAGAAAAGTATGCTGATCTTAATGAGTTTACTATGATTGAAGCTCTTAATAGTATTATTCATTGTTATGAAGAGTCTGGAATGAGAGCTGATAATACTACTGTTATTATTACTGAGTCTACTGCTAAGTATGCTAGAAATATTGAAAAGCATGGCGGAGCATATATGTTCATCAGAGAAGCTGATGAAGATATTAGTGTTGATGTTCAGGTTGGTCCTAATGGTGAGGACATGCAGGTTGATGCAGATCCTCAGGAAGCCAATCCTGTTGACGCTGTTAAGAGAGACTATGGTAATGTAGTAGTTGCTAAACAGGGTGATGAATTCTTTACCGATGTCGAAGATGTTCAGAAATGTGCTGAACTGAATTGTGAATCTGTTATTTCTACTCTCAATAACATTATTAAAGTTAACGAGGCAGATTGCGATATCTGTGCACAAAATCTGAATGTTGTTATTACGGAAAATGCATATTTTGATACGTTAGTTAATTTATATGAATCTAATGTAAATATGGTTTTTATTGATGAAGATAATGCTGTTTCAAGTAAAAAAGAATTAGTTCCTGGAACTAGAACTGCAGCTAGAGTTACTAAAAAAGGACAAGATCTTAGTAATGCTGGATTAATTAAGCATATTAAGAAAACTTATAATACAGATGATCCAAAAGTTAAAGAATTTCTTGAAAAACTTAAGAAAGAAAAATAATATTATTATATAAATAAAAAACAAGTAAGTGATTATTCACTTACTTGTTTTATTTTTTAATTAAATATTATAATACTGAATAAAAATAAAAGAAAGGATGTGATATAATATGGCTTTAAATACAAAAGATTTTAGAGAATTGATTAAATTTATTGAGAAAAAAGATGATTATGATATTATGAAATTTGAAGATTATACTAATCTTGAGTTTTACTCTGACATTTTTTCCAAAATAGGAAAATTTTGGTATATTTCAAGTAACAATGATGATATTATTGTAGTTGAACCAACATTATTGTCGGAGGAGTATGATATATGGAATAAAAGAAATCATTCTTTAAAATGTCCATATAGAATCACAAGACAATGGTTAAAAAGTATCATTTATATATCTGATAGTGTAAAGCGTAGATATCCAAAACTTAACGAGAAATTAATAGCAAATCAATTATATAAATATTGCAATAGATTCGATTTTATACCATTGAAAGGAATTAATATTTATGATAATAAAGATTGGGTAGATATTTATAATAAATTTTCTAGTATTAATACAGAAATAGAAAAAGATAAAAATTGTATGGGATTTTCTAATATTAAAAATGGTAATGCTTATGTAAACATAGATTCTGACTATAGTTTATGGGGTTTATTATGCCATGAAATAAGACATATTGGTCTTGAATGTAATCCTATATATTATAATATTACAGAAAAAGAAAGAGAAGAAGATTCTGTATTAGAATATGGTAAATTATGTGGATTATCATTCGATTGGGATGATAGCTGGATGGACTGATAAAATGAAGAAGAGATTTGATCTCTTCTTCATTTTTTATTAAAATTTAAAATCATGTTTTTTTGTTTACTTACTTATTTATAATATAATATTATTAAAGGAATTTTAATTATGAGTATTTATTCATATGAAAATACTATTAATTCAATTTTAATTAATGAAAACTGTTATGATATTGATTATTATATTACAGAATCTGGAACTAATATTGGTCAAATCTCTGGATTTAGCCAGCTTGCCACATTTATGATTGCTACTGCTAAAAAAGTTGGTGGTAAATTAACTGGAAAAAAGAATTATACGTCTAAAAGTATAGAATATCAAATTGAGAAACTTAAAAAATTAAGTAATAATATTGATGAAGAACTTGAAGATTTAAAAAATAATAATTATAAAATTAAACCAAGTTATGTAGCTAAAAACTTTTTTGGATGTTTTATTAGTTTAACAGTAGCAACTTCTATAGAATCTGCTATTTTGGTTGGATTTAATAAACAAAATGCAAAACTTATAGTTAGACAAAATCTGAATAATAAATATAATATAGCAAAAGAAGCCATTGATAAAGTTTCTAACGGTAATACTAATTTTGCTTCTGCTGCAAAACAAGGATTAGATCATGCATATATTGATGCTTTTGACAACAGTATGAAATCAATAGATGCTAGATATAAAGCAGCTGGAATCACTGCTCAAAAAATAGCATTAGTAATATCTGCTATTATAGCAGCTGGTACCACTATTGCTATTCTTAAAGATTATAAAAAATCTTTAATTGATTGGAAAAAGAGTGTTGATGAAAATATTAAATTATTAGAAAAAGCACATAAAAAAGCTTTAGAAAAAGAATCTCAAAAATCAAAATAACTTATAATTTGAGGTAATATATGTCTATATTTAGTCCTACTAATTCATGTCAAATAGATTGTTCTAATAATAAATATTTTCAAGAATCTATTGTTGATGATGCTAAAACATATGTTGGTAATTTAAAGGATTTGTTTGATCAATATAAAAAAATTGCTAATACTTTTACTACACATAAATGGATACAAAGATATATTGATAAAAAAACATTAGATCAGATAAAAAAACATTATGATACTATTTGTGATGATAAAGTAAATTATTCTACTTATAAGAGATCTTTCGAATTTATTAGAAAATTTATGGGAATATCAGGAAATGTTATTATAGAGAATATTGTATTTTCTAATGTTAAAGAAGATAAAGAACTTTTTAAAATTGCTATTAAATATTCCAAAGGATTAGCAAAAATAAAAATTCCAAAAGGTATAAGATTAGTTCATGTTTCTCCTGTTGGAGGTATTAATGAACTTATTCCTTCTTTTAAATCTAAAACCAAAGGTAAATATTTTTACCCTTCTAAAAGATGTTTCTTTACTATTATGAAAGATATTAAAGTTAATCAAGCAGGTCTTGAAAATAAAAAACTTTATAGATATTGTACTGTAAACGAATATACAGATGCTTATATAGATCCAACATATAATACATTTGGTGAAAGAGCTATTTATATAGAAACAGATTCACCAATTAAAGTTATGCCTTTTGAAAAGAAAATGCTTAATTTATTTAAAGAAAATAATATAGAAAATTTATATAATGGAAAATATTTTATAGAAAGAAAAAATATTAATGAATTTTTTTTAGATGATAGAGAGACAAAAGAAACTATTAAAAGACTTATCCCAAGAGAATCTGTTAGTCAGTCTAAAAACAGTTTTTCTAGTTCTTTAGATAATGAAGAATATAAAGAAATAAAAGAAATATTTAATATATTACATAACACAGAAGACTATAAAGAATACAAAAAAGCATTCGAGAAATTGTGCAAATTCTGTCATATTGCTCCAAATGGAACGATCATTACTAAACATACTATCACTGGAAATGAAGATAGTGGGTATAAATTAGATGTAGAATATTCATATAATAATAAAAAAATCACTTTACCAGATGAAGTTGCATTATATCATATGAGTAAAGTGGATCATATTACAGAATTAGAACCTAAATTTAGAGGAAAATCTGAAAGAGGCTATTTATATTATAAACCAAGAATATATTTTACAATAAAAAGAAATATGAGTAAGATAAGTGCTGATATTAATCCATTTAGTAATTCTAAAACTCATGTTTATATTTCTACTAAAAATATTAAAGATGTTTATGTAGATCCATTATTAAATGCTTCTCTTAATGGAGCTGTATATGTTGAAACTTTTTCAAAAATACCAGTAAAGAAATTAAATTAATAAAAAGAGAGGAACCTTTGTTCCTCTCTTTTTTCTTCAACATTTCTATAATTCGCAAAGAAAAGAAAGGATTGTATTAAATGAATGATCTCATAAAATTATTCACAGAATATTCTTTTGGATCTATTCTGGTTTTTATTTTTCTTATCCTTTCATCTGTAGCTGGAGTTTATAGTGTTTTTACTAAGATTACATCTTTATTAGAAGTCTATAGGGTAAGACGAAATTCTATTGAAGATAGAGATAAGAAAATAGATGATGCAATCAAACAAGTTGAAGCTATTATAGAAGTTCAAACAGAACGGATAAAAAAAGATGAAGACAGAATAGAAGAACTAGAAAAAAACACTAAAACTATTAATGAAAATCTTAATAAATTTAACAAAGCAACATCTAGAAATGCAGTTTACAAACTTGCTAATGAACTTATTGCTAAACAATGGATGTCTCAATCTGATTATGAATCATTACAAGAATTGTCAGATGTATATATGAAATCTGGAGATTCTCATTATGTGATTCCTAATATTATTCAAAGAGCTTTAAATCTTCCTGTATTAACAGATGAAGAGATTGAAGCTAAAATGTCAAGACATAGAGCTGACTTTAAATTATGATTTACAAAAGGGAGAGATAAGAATCTCTCCCTTTTATTTTGTACTTATTAATAAAATATTTAAGGTAGGTGATTTTTATTAGAATTTTACTTATTCAAGATGTTCATATTATGCCTACAAATATTAAACAAATATTATCTACCTTTGGAGAACTTATAGTTCTTAATGATGGTATGGAATCTTTAAATAAAATAACAAATTTTAGTATAAAAAATATTGATATAATATTTATAGATATTATACTTCCTAAATTGTCTGGATTAGATGTTATTAAAAAAATAAGAACTTTTGAAAAGAATCAAAATTTGCATAGATCTTATATTGCATTAATGATTCCACCATATTTTTTTAATCTTAATAAAAACGAACTTTTATCTAATGGAATTGATAAAATATTTGTTAAACCTATTAAACCTAATTCAATTAAAGATTATCTTAAAGAAATTAATCTAATATAATTTGTAATTAATATAAGAGAAGATTAAATTCTTCCCTTATATTAATTTTTATATTGTATATAACGTAAAACTAAAAACTACTATTATTAGATATTATAATATTGAAAGGTGATAAAATGAAATTAACAGATATTTTTAACGATAATTCAGTTTGTATTTTTACAGATTCTAGTTTTAAGAATATGTCAAATGATAAAAATATTGCTGTAGGTATTACAGCACCATCTATATGTATTTACATTGGTACAGATATTGTGTATCAAGATTTTTATATATTACATAATTCAACAACTCAACAAGGTGAGTTGTATGCTATATTAATGGGTGTGATGAAATCTTATTTATATAAAGATTATAAAAATATTAGATTATTTTCAGATTCTCAAGTATCTATATTTGGTATTAGAGATAGAATATTTAAATGGGTTAGATCTACTAAAGAAGGAAAAAATATTTTAGGAGAAAATGGTTCTATTAAAAACCAAGATTATATAATGGATATAGTATACTATATTTTATATAACAATATTCCTATAGAATTTTATCATGTAAAAGGACATGTAAAAAAATCTTATGATAGTATATTGAAAGCTAAAAATACATTTAAAAATTCAAATAATATTATAGAAGCTGTAGATGATGCATTAATATATATGATATCAAGTGCTAATAATTATGTAGATAATTATTCTACAGATATGCTTTATAGTAATTTAAATAATTTTATTACAAATTTAAAACCAGGAGTTAGTATTGGATATACTGATTTTAATATTAATCAGTATTATAAACTTATTAAAGGAGATTATTGTGAATAACAATTATACGTTAAATTTGATAAACTATAATTTATTATATGAAATAAATCTTCCATCAAAAATAACAGACTATGATTATGATACAAATAACTCTTCAAGAAGATTTATCAGTACACTTTTACACAAATTATCTTTTTATGATAAAATTACTAATATTAAAATATTAGATTTAAATTTTTCTACAGAAACTTGTTATAATTTAAAGCATGGATTAATTAAATTAATAGATGATAATTCAAAATCTCCAAAACCATTTTTATTAACAATTCGGGATATATATCTAGATGAGATGTATATACCAAGTGTATTATCAATGTTTAAATTGCCAAATAATTATATCCAAATTTCTATATTAAATAATATAAATCAAAAAATATTAATATTTAATAATTATGAAATAAAAGAATTAATTAATTTATTAAATATTGAATTTTAAATTCACTTTGAAATAATAAGAATTTTAAATTTTAGAAAGGGAATTAAGTATGGATATAAAAATTGTTGTAGAATTTGCTGTTGCAGCTTTAATTGCTATAGGCATATTAGTTGGAATTCTTATTGGTATTCAAGCAGATATGAGCAGAACATTGTATATTATTTTAGACGAAAATATTAATATTCGTAAAATTATGATGAAACAATATATTGCTACTAAAATTCTTTTTAAAAATAAATATGAAATTGATATTGATGAATATGAAGAATTATATAATTCTTCTATAGATGCTAATTATAAGAATAAAATTTCTAACAATAATGAAATTTAATTTCTTAAAATAATAAGGAGGAAAATAAAAATGATTAATAAAATTAAACCTATTCATGCACAAGATTGTAACTGTGAAAATTGTAAAAATAATATAGTAATGGTACCTATTGATGTTAATTCTCTTTCTGATTCTGATAGAGAGATAATAGATAATTACATGACTAAAAATAATAATAATATAGTTTCAAATACAAATATTGATATACCTAGACCAGCTATTAGATATGATGGTTTTAATGTTTATACAAATAATGGTATCGTAAATATTCCATCGAATGTTTACAATGTTTTTTCATCATTGGGTGTTAGTATTACAGATTTAATTTCTCATGATGTTAATAGTGATACGTTTAATTTTGATATGAATACATTAGAACTTGTTGTATCTACAAATATGTGTATATGTATTGATAATTTTATTTTAACCTTAGATAATTTGTATTCTGTTGCTATTGAGAATATTAATAATAAATTTAAAACATATTTTATTGATAAAATATTATCAGAAATGACAGCAGAAGAAGATTATTATAATATGGATAGCAGTATAAAGAATTTCGAATTTCGTCCATACTACCATTTCATTAATAGAACAGATCTGTCTAAAGCTATTAGTACATATATTTCAATAGGGCCTAAGGCTAGAGAAAATATGTATGATAATATAATGTCTTTTTCTATCGCTTATATAAATAAATCTGGTTTATCGATTTATAATAATCTTAGAAACGAACTTACTTCATTTTGTGAAATTAAAGAAGTTACTAAAAATGGAAATGATATTGTAAAAGATATGTTTTCGTTTATAGAAAAAGAGTTTTCTAATATAATGATATCATTTACAAGTGAAGCTGCAATATTTTCTAATAATATTGTAGAAAATTTTGATATTTTATTTAATCCTGAAAAATATATTGCTAAATATTTACAAATTGAAAATTCTTAATTTGAATGTAAAAGTAAATTCGTAATTAAATAAATATTATAATTATGAATTATATAGAATGGAGGTTAATATTTAAAATTTATATTCAAATTAACTCTCTTCTAAAGAGAGAAATGAAGATTTTATAAAAGGAGAAAATAATAATGTTTGCACCCAATTATATGAATATGCAGCCTATGAATGGCTATGGGTTTAATAATATAACTAATAATTATGGTGGATATCCATTTGGATATCCACCTCAAATTGTAAATTCTGGATACAATATGTATCAGCAAAGAAATCCATACAATAATTATGGAATTCCAAATACTATGAATGGAACATATTATCCAACAATGCAAATGCAAGAACAACAAATGTTGTTGCAAAATGGTGGATATTATGATAATAATACAAATCAATTTATAACAAATGACAAACCTTTAAAATCCGGTCCCGATAATCCCCTTGAACAATATAGATATATTCCTGGTCAAAACACTGGATATGTAGAATTAGAAAAATCTGATGGTTCTAAAGATAAAGTGTATATTCCTGGTGGAACAATTACAAGACCAGGAGGATATAATCCAGCCACTGGAATGATTACTCAACCAATGGTTAGATATCCTGGATTAGAAAATATGACAAATGTTCCAAATTATGGTATGTTTAATGGTTCACAATATCCTATTCACATGTTACCAAATGGATTTGGACAGAATTATTTTGGTAATTGTGTACAAGGATATTCTATGAATGAATTTGATAATTTTCTTAAAGAAATATTATATAGTGATGAGCCATATAAATATTCAGCATTTGATGGAATTGAGATGTTAGAGAATATAATTTTAACAGATGCTGAAAGGGAGAAAATTAATCATAATAATAATGTATCTATAATTGGAACAGATTATTATGGAAATCCTATTTATAATAATTATTATTTAGCAAATCAACAAAAGCAAGAAATTATAGAAAAAATTAGAAATAATGAAATAGAACATTATACACGAATTTCTAAAGCTGTTCATGCATATGATGGAAAAGAATTTGATGAAGAAAAAGCTAGAGAAAGATTTGATCCAATGAGAAGATATAATCAATATCAGCAAACTATTAATCAGCAAATGAAACCATTTAATATGTATACAGCTACAGAAAAAGAAAAGAAAGAATATTTTGAAAATATAAGAATTATAAATACAAATAATCTTGTAAATCAAATTGAAAATTTTGATAGACAAATGGAGCAATTTAATAGATTTAGAGATATGATGAGATGTAAAATCAAAGAATCTCATGATATTGCTCTTGGTATAAAACCAGGAGAACATTATAACCTTTCTACATTTTTAACGAATGCATATAAAATTGGAATTAATAATAAAATGCAAGAACTTAAATCGTTAAAAAGAAATGGTAAATTAAAATATAATTCTAATGATTATAAAAATGCTATATCTAGAAAGGTTAATAGAAATAATTTTATTAATAATACTCCAGATATTGTAAGTACAAAAGATACAGAAGAATTAACTATAGAAAGTGCTTTAAGATCTGCTTATGACCATAATAGATCAGGAATGCCTATTCCTTTACCAGATCATGGGCAATCATTAATGATCAGTTTTGGTGATGATAATTCAAAAAATAATGGAATTATGTATGAAGCTGGTAAAACTCAATTAAATGTATCAGCATATAATGATAATCAGCTTGCTAGTAGATTAGAAGAAGTAAAACAAGAATTTTTAAAAAGAATGAATGAAAATAAAGTTAAAGCGATGGGGTATGCACAATGAAAGAATCAGAAAGAGTGAATATCCTTGAAAAAATATTATTTTCTGGAACTATAACTCCTATTGAATTTGAATGGGAGCAATTATCTCCAGATGTTAATATATATCAATTATTAACACAAGAAGATATAGATTATATGAAAAATATAATTACTTCTCCGAGATATGCTGGAAATTCTAGACTTAGACTTTCTAAACTAGATGAAGTAATGAAATTTAGAAATTTTATAAAATTCGCTGGTGGGACTAATAGAATAGTATATACTCATCCCTCAGCACCAAATATGGTATTTAAAGTAGCAGTAGATGCTGTAGGAATTAGAGATAATCCATCGGAATATTATAATCAAAAATTATTAAAACCGTTTTGTACTAAAGTATTCCAATGTTCTTCTTGTGGAACTATAGCTTCATTTCAAAAAGTTGATAGAATTACAAGTGAAGAAGAATTTTTTAGTATTATAGACGATTATCTTTCTCTATTAGAAGTTTTAATAGATGGAAAGCATATATATGATGATATTGGAACTAAATATTTCATGAATTATGGTATATGGAAAGGAAAAGGATTAGTTATTCTAGATTTTCCATATATGTATGAAATAGATGGTAAAAAATTAATATGTAAAAACATACTAGATGATGGATCTATATGTAACGGTGATATAGATTATGATAAAGGTTTTAATACAATAATTTGTACAAAATGTGGAAGAATATATAGAGCAGGAGACCTTGCAAAAACACCAGAAAGTGGAAGTTCAATAACAAAAATGAAAGGAGCAGCAAGAATGAAATTTAGTCTTAAAAGAGGAGATAAAGTAATTAAAACTTTCGAGACAGGTAATGAGGTTGAATATATTGTAAGAAGAGAAAATAATATTGCTAAAAAGAATGAAAAAAATAGAATATACAACAATGAACTTATCAAAGTTAAGAAAGTTATTAAAACAAACAATGAAACCATTAATTCTGTAGAAATTCCTAAAAATAAAACCAATACTGAATCTTCTACAAATGATAAAGATAGTAAAGAAGAATCAGTGAAAAAAGTAGTTAAAACAATAGGTGTTAATCTTAAAAAAGAAAAAGAAAATAAAAAATCTATTAATGGAATTAATACAGAACTTATTAAAGTTAAAAAGAAAATTAAAACAGATTCTTTTAAGAAATATAAAGTAAAAACAATTAATAATAAAAAGAAAAATATTCTTGAAGAAAAAACAGAAAAACCTAAAGAAAAAGATACAGTGATTGAAAGGATTATTAAAGTATCTTTAGATGGTAATATAGATAATACAACAAAAATTAATACAGAAAAAGATAACACTGTTAAAAGTGGTGTAATCAAAGTTAATAAAACAATAGCAATTCCTGAATCTGAAATCAAAAGATTTAGTAATAAACCTTCTTTAATTTCATCAGAGAATAAAGATAATTCTGTAGTTATTGAAGAAGAAAAACAGGAAATTATTAATAATTCTAAACCTACAGAAGAAATTAAAGAAGAACAAATAGAAAATTATAATGAATCTATACCAATTTCTACTAAATCAGAAGATCAGATCAATACTGAATCTACAGATATAGAAGATAAAGATATTAATAATGATAATGATAATAAAGATTCCTCTAATAATTTTTATTATGTAAAGTTTTTAAATCATATTCCTGATAAATCTGAGATTGAAAATGATTATATATATGCTATATATAAAGGATCAGAAAATTTTAAAGATCATATAGAATATATAGAAGATATTATGACTATTGATAGAAATCTTTATGATATTTATGGATCATTTGATAATAAACTGTATTTGATTGATAATAAATATGATGAAGATGGTAATCTTATTTTCTTAGTAGATGAAGATTATGAAGAAAATAATATTGATGATGAAAAAGATATTGATAATGATATCATAGAAAATATTAAAAAGTCTGGAAAACCTAGCATTAATGATATATTATAATAATGATATTATAAATAAGGAGGCTTATTATGGCTTCAATAGAAATTAAAGATGACAAAATTGCTAATAATATTGATAAATATCCTAATGGAGAGAAAGTAGTTGGTGCTCAAACATTTGTAGTAAAAACTACATTCTTAGGAGATGTATATATTAATGGTAGACATTATAGACAATTATGCTTTACTCCAAATCAAGTAGCTTTAGCTATTGAGGATTTTTTGAATGGTGAAGATTATGATGATGGAGAAGAAGAGCATAATATGAAGAATAAGGAAGAATAATATTATGACTATTTTAGGTACAGTTTATATTATAGATCCTACACAAATAGATCTTCTAATATATAATTTATCTACTAATTTATCACCAGCTACTGGAATTGGTCCTAATAGACTTTTATGTATGGATATGGATGAAACTTCAGATGATCTGGAAAAAGATTTTCCAGATCATTGTATAAAAGCTACATTATTATGTCCACCACCAATAGCGATGTATAAAGAAATAGACGGAGATCAAGAAGGATTTATTAGAACTTATAATGAATATCTTGAATATGATTCTTCTGTACAAGAATTTATTACATCTATGCTGTATTTCTTACATACTGGTGGAAATATAATTTTAAGAATTCCTGCATATTTGGAAGACGATCCAATATGGGTTCATACATTAATTATATTCTTTTATACCAGATTTGGAATTACTATAGGAACTTCTCCACAGAATCCTTTTAATTATGATACAAATTATGATAATGCAATAATTACATTGCTTTATCAAAGAAAAATGGTTGATGTATTTGATTTTATTAATTCTAATACGAACATTTTTCCAAACGGATTTCCTGCAGAATTATATAATCAAATAGTAGATGATTTAATGATCTTTTCAGGTCCGAATAATGATCCTATGGAATTATATGAATTTATAAAAAGAAGTTATTTAGAAACAGGAATTCCTATAATTAAACCAGCAATTTATTTTGATAATTAAGGAGAATATTATATGTTAATATTTGGTCCTTATAGAGCAATACCAGATGATACTTTTGTAATATTTAATTTATCATCACAAAACCAGGCAATTGAAAGATTGCCTGGTTTGATAAATATGCCAAATACAGCTATTGGTAATCCATATACACCAGCAGAATATGAATATGCTTTTGATTTATGGTATTATGATTATGTATTAAATGATCCGATAGCTTGTTCATCTTTAATGATGATATTAGATAAAATATATGAAGGATATAAAGTATATATATGCATATCTGATTATTCTTATGATAATGGAATATCAATGATAAATGAATCATTTATGAAATTAATTCAAACAAGATATGATATAAAATATTCTGTTATAAATGAAAAAGAAGATTATTTATATATTCCTCAAGATGGTTGTGATTTTATGTCAGTACAAGGTATAATAACTTTTGATGAAGATAGAAAAAGATTTATGCAGATTTGTGAAGAGAATAGAATATTATCTGGGGGAAATTAAAAATGTCAGCAGAAATTGTAGAGCATGGCAAATTATCAAAAGAAAGAAATAAATTTATTTATTTTGAGTGTCAAAATCCAAAATGTGAATGTAAATTTAAAATAAGGGATAATGATGAAGATTTAAATATTATTACAACAAGATATGGTTTTTTTCTTAAAAAAAGAAGAATCGAATATTGCTATCGTTGCCCTGAGTGTATGGAATTAGCTAAAGTTATAGAATTACCAGACGAATATGATGATATATAAAAGGAGGATAATATGAATATCACATTAAATGTAGACGAAAAATTATTTGATGAAGGTGGTATTGGTGAAGCCATTAAAGATGCTTTTATAAACATGCCTATGGAAGAAAAATCATCCGTAATGAAAGAAATTTTAAAACAATATCTTCTTGATAGTGGTTTTATTAAAAGATATTTTGTAGAAAATAAAAGTTTTAGTTCTTGGGGAACATATAAAACAGAAGAAGCTCCAACAGCAGAATTTAGAAAATTAATTTCTACTATTGATTTCTCTGAAGAGATGGATGATGTTAAAAAAATATTTGAAGAAGTTATTAAAAATGATTTAAAAGAACAAGTTATCAAACTTATGGTAGATAGCTATGTAAATACTATAGCGAATACTCTATTTGATAGTAGTTCAGAATTTAGAGTTAGATTATCACAAAATATTTTTTCTATAGTTATTAACCAAATGAATAAAAGCAAAACTTAAGAAAACTTAAGGTATATAAAAATGACTTCTAGTCTATGGAGAAATATAAATTATAAGACACCGATAAAATATTATATAAATACTTATATTAGAGAATATGATTTATCTAAAGCAAATATAAATGCTTTGTTATATCAAAAAAGAATATCTAAATCTGAATATGATAATTTCTATTCTATGGATAAAAAAGAAAGAGAAGTTATTATAGGAAAAATGATATCTAAAGATAGAACAATATATCAAGATATTCAATCTGGTATAAAAGAAGCAAAAAGAAAATTATTTTTAACAAATAATATAGAAGATATAGATATTGTATCTATTAAAAATGATGCAGTATTTATAGTAGGAAAATATTTACAAAATACAGAATTTCCACCTTTTAATTTTGTAATAAAAAATGAATATAATATATTTTTACAATTACAGGAATTAGAAATATATTATTCTGATTCTATAGATAATAGCGGATATAATATAAATATAGATGTAAAAGGGATTGGAGATAATAATTTATTATTACATCAAAATGGAATGTTAGATTTAATTTGTGAAGTTTGCAGAAAATTACAAAGAGAACCTGTAGAAGAAACAATGAATTATGTTTCTGTTATGTATAATAAATTTATAAATAGAGAATTAAATAAAGAATATTATAGAAATTTTGATTCATTCTCTATGTATATAATTCCTACTTTTATGCAGTTTATACAAGTTCCAGATATATCTGAAGATATGAAATATGCTGTAGATATAAATAGAAATTTAAGTATAATGAGAAATTTAGTAGGTATAATATCAGATATTTATAGACAAAAAAGGAGAAGAGGATAATCCTCTTCTCTTTTTAATTTTATTTTTAAAAAATAATATTCTTGAATAAATATTATAATAATGAAATAAAGGATAATATTTATTATTTTAAGGAGGATAAATATGAATAATTTAAATCTTGATGTTGATATTAAAAGTTTTGATATTTCTCAAATTTCACAAATTTATGTTGGAATTTCAAAAAAAATAGATGTATCTATATATGCTGATCCTAAGTTTGATAGTGATCAAATGCATCAAATTCGTCTTGGTTTAGAAGATAAATTAGATATATCTATTTATGCTGATCCTAAGTTTAGATGTGATCAAATGCATCAAATTCGTCTTGGCTTGAAAAATGGATTAAATGTTTCTATTTATGCTGATCCTAAATTTGATGCTTATCAAATGAGTCAAATTTATATTGGTTTGAAAGATAGATTAGATGCATCTATATATGCTGATTCTGAATTTAAATACTTTCAAATGGATGAAATCCGTCTTGGTTTAAAAGATGGATTGGACGTTTCTATTTATGCTGATCCTAAATTTGACTGTTCTCAAATGCATCAAATATATCTTGGTTTAAAAGATGAATTGAATGTATCTATTTATGCTGATCCTAAATTTGACTTCTTTCAAATGAATGAAATCCGTCTTGGTTTAAAAGATGGATTAGACGTTTCTATTTATGCTGATCCTAAATTTGACTGTTCTCAAATGCATCAAATATATCTTGGTTTAAAAGATGAATTGAATGTATCTATTTATGCTGATCCTAAATTTGACTTCTTTCAAATGAATGAAATCCGTCTTGGTTTAAAAGATGGATTAGATATATCTACCTATGCTGATCCTAAGTTTGATTGGGAACAGATGGATGAAATTCGTATTGGATTAGAGGATAGATTAGATGCATCTATTTATGCTGATCCTAAATTTAATAATTATCAAATGAGTCAAATTCGTCTTGGTTTAAAACATGGATTAGATGTATCTATTTATGCTGATCCTAAATTTAGTGACGATCAAATGAATGAAATCCGTCTTGGTTTAAAAGATGGATTAGATATATCTACCTATGCTGATCCTAAGTTTGATTGGGAACAGATGGATGAAATTCGTCTTGGTTTGAAAGATGGATTAGATGTATCTATTTATGCTGATCCTGAATTTAGCAGTCTTAAAATGAATCAAATCCGTCTTGATTTGAAAGAAGGATTGTATATATCTATATATACTGATCCTAAATTTAATTAAAAAATAAAGATATTTAAATTAAAATTATAGATAAAGAAAATAGGGATTAATCCCTATTTTCTTTTTTATTTTTTAATTAATAATTATAATAATAGAATAGAAGATAGATAATAATTTTATTTACAATTTTATAAAATGGAGGAAAATATGAATAATTTAAATCTTAATATTGGACTTTTTAGTTTGAGTCAGATAGAAGTGATTTATCGTGGTCTTGAAGAAGGATTAGATGTATCTATATATGCTGATCCTAAGTTTGATAATGATCAGATGGAAATAATTCGTTATGGACTTAAAGATGGATTAGATGTATCTATATATGCTGATCCTAAATTTAACTGGGAACAGATGGATGAAATCCGTCTTGGTTTAAAAGATGGATTAGATACATCTATTTATACAAATCCTAAGTTTGATTGGGATCAGATGGAAACAATTTATCGTGGACTTAAAGATGGATTAGATGTATCGATCTATGCTGATCCTAAATTTGACTGCTCTCAAATGTATCAAATTCGTCTTGGATTAGAAGATAAATTAGATGTATCTATTTATGCTGATCCTAAGTTTGATAGTTATCAAATGAGTCAAATTCGTTTTGGTTTGAAAGATAAATTAGATGTATCTATCTATGCTGATCCTGAATTTAAATACTTTCAAATGGATGAAATTCGTCTTGGTTTAAAAGATGGATTAGATGTATCTATTTATGCTGATCCTAAATTTAGTGGTATTAAAATGTATCAAATCCGTCTTGGGTTAGAAGATGGATTAGACGTATCTATTTATGCTGATCCCAAGTTTGATTGGGAACAGATGGATGAAATTCATCTTGGTTTGAAAGATGGGGTAGATGTATCTATCTATGCTGATCCTGAATTTAATTGGGAACAGATGGATGAAATCCGTCTTGGATTAGAGGATGGATTAGATGTATCTGTTTATGCTAATCCTAAGTTTAATAATGATCAAATGGAAATAATTCGTTATGGTCTTAAAGATAGATTGGACGTATCTATATATATTGATACTAAGTTTAATTATAGTCAGATGAGAGAAATTTATCGTGGCCTTAGAGATGGATTAGACGTATCTATTTATGCTAATCCTAAGTTTGATAGTAATCAAATGGAAATAATTCGTTATGGTCTTGAAAGTAGATATTTATGGTGTTTCTAAGTTTAATTGAAAAACAAATACATTTAAATTGAAATGTAGATAAAGAAAATAGGGATTAATCCCTATTTTCTTTTTTATTTTTAATTATATATTATAATATTGAAATAAAAGATAAATAATAATTTTATAAAATGGAGGAAAAATATGAATGATTTAAATCTTAATATTGGACTTTTTAGTTTGAGTCAGATAGAAGTAATTTATCGTGGTCTTGAAGAAGGATTAGATGTATCTATATACGCTAATCCTAAGTTTGATGTTTTTCAAATGGGAGCAATTTATCGTGGACTTAAAGATGGATTAGATGTATCGATCTATGCTGATCCTAAATTTGACTGCTCTCAAATGTATCAAATTCGTCTTGGATTAGAAGATAAATTAGATGTATCGATCTATGCTGATCCTAAGTTTGATAGTTATCAAATGAGTCAAATTCGTTATGGTCTTAAAGATGGATTAGATGTATCTATATACGCTGATCCTAAGTTTGATAGTGATCAAATGGAAATAATTCGTTATGGTCTTAAAGATAAATTGGATGTATCTATCTATGCCGATCCTAAGTTTGATTGGGAACAGATGGATGAAATTCGTCTTGGATTAAAGGATGGATTGGATACATCTATTTATACTGATCCTAAGTTTGATTGGGATCAGATGGAAATAATTCGTTATGGTCTTAAAGATGAATTAGATGTATCTGCTTATGCTAATCCCAAATTTAACTGGGAACAGATGGATGAAATCCGTCTTGGTCTAAAAGATGGATTAGATGTATCTGTTTATGCTAATCCTAAGTTTGATAATGATCAGATGAAAATAATTCGCTATGGCATTAAAGGTAAATATTTACGGTGATTCTAAGTTTGATAGTGATCAAATGAATATAATCCGTAGTAGTTTTGATAGATGATTAAATGCATATGTGTATCTTAAGTTTGATTAATTGAAAAACAAATACATTTAAATTCTATTTTTAATTAGATAATTTAAAATTAAAGGAGGATATAAATTATGAATAATATGTATAATGGATATACTTTTAATTCTATTAAAATGAACGAAATTCGTTTTGGCTTAAAAGATGGATTAGACGTATCTATATATGCTGATCCTAAGTTTGATTGGGAGCAGATGCGTGAAATTCGTATTGGCCTTAGAGATAGATTAGATGTATCTATTTATGCTGATCCTAAATTTAATTGGAAACAGATGCGTGAAATTCGTATTGGCCTTAGAGATAGATTAGATGTATCTATTTATGCTGATCCTAAATTTAGTGGTATTAAAATGTATCAAATTCGTCTTGGTTTGAAAGATGGATTAGATGTATTTATTTATGCTAATCCTAAGTTTGATTGGGAACAGATGGATGAAATCCGTCTTGGTTTGAAAGATGGATTGGACGTTTCTATCTATGCTTATCCTGAATTTAATGATTATCAAATGGGTCAAATTCGTCTTGATTTAAAAGATGGATTAGATGTATCTATTTATGCTAATCCTAAGTTTGACTTCTTTCAAATACGTGAAATTCGTCTTGGTTTGAAAGAAGGATTAGACGTATCTATCTATGCCAATCCTGAATTTAGTATTTATCAAATGTATCAAATCCGTCTTGGATTAGAGGATGGATTGGATGTATCTGTTTATGCTGATCCTAAATTTAATGATTGTCAAATGCATCAAATCCGTCTTGGTTTAAAAGATGGATTGGATGTATCTATCTATGCTGATCCTAAGTTTAGCAGTGATAAAATGCATCAAATTCGTCTTGGCTTAAAAGATGGAGTGGATGTATCTATTTATAAGGAGGATAAATTATGAATAATATGTATAATGGATATGCTTTTAATTCTGATGAAATGGATGAAATTCATATTGGGTTAGAAAAAGGATTAGACGTATCTATATATGCTAATCCTGAATTTAATGATTATCAAATGCATCAAATTCGTCTTGGGTTAGAGGATAGATTGGATGTATCTGTTTATGCTGATCCTAAGTTTGACTTCTTTCAAATGGATGAAATTCGTCTTGGTTTAAAAGATGGATTAGACGTATCTATTTATGCTAATCCTAAATTTAACGATTATCAGATGTATGAAATCCGTCTTGGTTTGAAAGATAAATTGGATATATCTATCTATGCTGATCCTAAATTTAGTGATTATCAAATGGATGAAATTCGTATTGGTTTAAAAGATGGATTAGATGCATCTATTTATGCTGATCCTAAATTTAACTGGTCTCAAATGCGTCAAATTCGTTTTGGCTTAAAAGATGGATTAGACGTATCTATTTATGCTGATCCTAAGTTTAGATGTGATAAAATGTATCAAATTCGTCTTAGTTTAAAAGATGGATTAGATGTATCTATCTAAATAAATTCATCTTAAACTCAAAAACTTTAAATAGTAACTGATATTATTAACAGTATTGCAACTGAGATAAAATATAATATAAAAAGCTGTGAGAATTAATTCTCACAGCTTTTATTTTTTAAAATGTATTAATATTTCTTAATCCAAAATTAGCGTTATCAATATCTCCATTTTGCTTAATAGAATAATTTAATACTTCTAATTTAGCTCTATTTTTTATACTTTCTAACATCTCTTCTTCTGTTTCGAATGGATATCCAACTGATAATCGTAATTTAATACTATCAGTCATTTCTAACATTATTTTTTTCATAATATATTGAATAGAATTTTCTATATTTTGTTCATTCATATAATTTTCGCTATTTGGATCTATATTATAAATTTGCCATTCTAATAATGCTTGATTTACTAAATAGTCCATTAAATCTCTAGAATCTTTTATTGAATAATTACTTTTCTGAATAAAAACGTCTCTATCTCTGATAATTTCTGAGATGCTTTTTATAGTTTTTTGGTAATAAGTTAATTTTATAAAAACAATTATTGATATAAATATAAAAAACAATAATAAAATTAATATAATAATTAAATTCATATTAAATCTCCTGTTGTAAAAGTTTTAAAGGATGTAATGAATAGGGGTGTATGATGCACCCCTTATTTTTTTATACCATTCCATTTATATATCCAAACGAATAATCAATTAAATTATTAGAATTGATATAATTGCTGTTATAATAATTAAATTCATTATAATCTCCCCATGATTTTATAGTATCGGAAAGTTGATAATATTGTAAATCTGTAAGTTCATTATTTTTTTGGCAATTATTTATATATTTTATTACTTTATTAGCTATATCCATTGTAATACCATAACTATATTTTCTTAATAATTCTACCCAATTTCCAAAACACATACTGATAGGAATATACATATCAGGATTAGCATGATATATTTGATGTGCTGTTTCTGATAGCATTACAATAGGAATATGATTTTCTCTATGTTCTTGTATCAATAGATTTATAATATCAAAAGTTGTACATCTTCCTACTGTATTTAATATGTGTTGAGATATTAATATTGTGATATCATATATCGTTAAAAAATTATGATGCATTTCGATATCCGCCATTCCGTCTTGAATATTTCCTAGTATTTGACATCTATCTAATCCCATACTCATTAAATAAGCTTTATATCCTTTATATGCTCTAGATTTTCTAAATCTATGTATACAATTATCTATAAACCTTTTATAGGTATCAACATCTGCTAATGTTTCTCTTGTTTGATAAAATTGTAATGGATATGGAGATATATTAAAATATATACTAGCTATTGGAGTATTTGGATTTATAAATTCTCTTGCCAAATAAATATCTATATCATTTTTATCAGCAATTTTTGTATTAGATAATTCTGTAAATTGATTTTCTATTAAATTATTCATAATTATTCACCTTTATTTCAATTATTAAAAAGTAAATATTTTCTACTTTTACCACTTCAAATTAAAGTGATTTTTAATAATAGGAGAAAATAAAAATGCCAAAATATAGATCAAAAAATTTTACAGATGCTGATATTAATAATATTATTAATTTATATGAATTAGGATATTCTATTCAGCAAATTAGAGATATTACAAAAATTGCTAAAGATGTAATAAAAAAATATCTTGTTATTAAATTTGATAATGAAATTCCTATAACTCTTGATGAAAAATCATATTTTAGAAAAACTTATAAAGCTGGAAAATCTATTACAGAGATTTCTCATATAACAGGAAGAAATTGTTCTGTTATTAGAAGATATATTAAAGATCTTATAACTGATAAAGAAAAAGAAGAAAAATGCAAAGAAAATGAATCAATATTAAAAAAGAAAGCAAATAAAAATTCTGAAGATATTATTAATATATATTTAAATTCTTCATATGAAATATCAGATATCGCTAAATATTATAATACGTCTAATGATTCAATTAGAAAAGTTATTAAATCTTGGGTCGATAAATATACTACATATGATAAAATATTTGAAAAACCGATTAATATTATAAAAGAAAAAATATTTAAAGATTTTTATTGTAATATAGGAGATAAATATGAAGTAATAGTACATACTTTTGAAGACGGAAACAAATTATCTGTTGCTACAATAAAAGAATTATATCCAAAAATTGTTATGACAGATAAAGGAAGTTTTTCTTATAGAGATATAATATTAAATTCTAAATTAATATCTAGAAATATTAAAAATAATTGACATCTATGTAATACCCTATTAATGGAGGAATAAATGGAAAAAGTAACTTTATCCAGTAAAGTATTTACTGAAAATCCATTACTAGATGAAATAATATACAATATTAGACAATTAGCTATTGGAACAATATTAAAAGATCAAGATAAAGCTGATAATAATGAAACATTAGAATCTATTAAAGCTGGAGATGTTCTTATTAGTCTTAATAGAGGTCATTATAATTTTAATTTCTTTTATTATGATGAAACTTTATTAAGACAGATATCTGGATTAACAGAAGAAGAAATTATAGAATATTCTGCTGATAATAGTAAAATTCCTGAAAGTATAAGAAAACCGTTATTTAATATGGCATCAGAAACATTTTTAAATAATTATGTTGAATATAATAATTATTATAGAATGCTTCATGGTGAACCGGATTATGATGAAACTGGTGTATGGCAAGGACTTTGGATAGACGATAATTATATAGATGAAGAAATTCCAACATCATTAGATCATATATCTATTGCTTATAAAGAGGAATACGATAATAATGGTAATCTTATATCAAATTATAAATTAATTCATGAATTATCTTTAGCTAAACAGATTATTCTTGATTCTAATGGTACATTGGATAATATAATAGAAAATGAAACATGGCTAACAGCTAATAATTTAGAAAGAGATAATGTATTATATCTCTTTCATATGGGTGATAAACAAATAGAATATTATGATGCAAGAACAGCAGAAAAATTTGCTATGTTATATTGCCCATCTTGTGATTCTGAAGAAGTAAGAATAAGATATAAAGATTTATTAGAAGCTAATAGATTGTATTTATTATATACAGTATATTCTACAGCTTATAAATATAGATCTGATTATTATGATAATTTTATGATGGTGTTTTTAATCATACAAACGATTATAGATATGATCGTAGAATTACCAGAATATTTAATAAGAAGAGATATATTTGATACAAGAACAGCTAGATATATTTTTGAATCAAATGGTGTTAAATATTTTAAGGATATACCATTAAGATATCAAATAGCTCTTGTAAAAAATCTTAATAAATTGATTAAATTTAAATCTACAGATAAATGTATTGTTGATATAATATCATTGTTTGGATTTAGAAATATTAATGCTTTTAAATATTATATTTTGAAAGATAGAAATGTAAATAATCCAGACAATTTGGATTATTATGATAATACAAAAATTGTAACAGATGAAGAAGGAAATAGAGATATTGTTCCTGATAATGATACAAACTATGATGTTAAATTTATTAAAGTTCCATTATTAGATCCGATATATGATAATTATGCAAAAAAAGATCAAAATATATTAGAATATGATGAAATAACATTACCAGATGCATATTGGACTGGAGACAAGCAATATGAAACAGTAAAATCTGGAGTTAAAGATCTTGATTTTACTGTACTTAGGTCTAAATATTATACAATAGAGGCTGTTATAGATTTAGCAGAAAGAAATTTTTCTCTTGTATATTTTATGAATATTCTGATGTATAATAAAATAGATAAATCTTCTCTTAGAATAAATTTACCTAATATTTCTACTACCAAAAAAGTAGAATTAGTAAATGCTATTTTAGCATTATATTCTCTTGGGTATATTTATTATGGGATAGAAGATACTATAATGGATAGTAGATCTAAAATAGCAGAAATATTAGGATTTAATATGGAAGCAGATTTTGCAGCTATTGCTCAATATTTGCATGATAATCATAGAGGATTAACTTTAGAAGAATTGTGTTATGGACATGATGCTGTAGAAAGACCAGGATTTACAGTACCTAGTGATGATAAAATTTATAGTTTTGAAGAGCTTAGAGCTATTTTCTTAAATAATAGAGATATATATAAACATGTAATAGAAGTAATGCAAAATCCACCTAGCAAAGAAATATACAATGCTTATAGATATTTATATAAGACATTATTCATCATGGATATGAATCTTGAATATTTCCTTGTAGGGGATAATGATATTGTAGATGAATACAAATCTAATGGATATACAACCAGATTTATCAATATTCCAAAACCAGAAAATTATCAAAATCCAGATGTTTATGAATATGATATGAAATGTCTTACAAGTACTTGTAATGAAAATACTCTTTATTTTGAAATGAGTGATAATTTTAATGATACTCATGAATTTAATCTGTATACTTATAATCCAGAAAATGAAGAGTTTATCTCATTAAATGCTACTGCTAAAATGGCTAGCACATATACAGAATATATGAGATATAATGATGGTAATGTATATAAATTTCTTGTACAAGTTGCTTCTATAGATGATGAAGAAAAAAGGCAAGAAACTTGTGTCAATGCTATTCAACAGATTATTGGATATATTAAAGATTATGTAGATGAAGATAAAACTGAAGTTTATATGGATGATGTATTTTCTGGTTTACCATCTGTTTCGTTAGAATTTGTTAAATCTTATATAGAAGAGGTAATAGATTTCTTCAAATCCTTTAAGATATTTACTCATGAATCTTCTATTATGTATGTAATAGATGATAAGTTTGATCAATATGTTCAATTAATAGATCATATTTTACTTAAATATTTATTTGATAAAGCTGAAATTATTAAAATTGAAGATTTTATTTCAAATTCTAAAGTAAATATTACAGAAAAAGAACGAGCCGATCTTATAGATAAAGTATGGTTTAGTATGGATTGGTGGATAAGAAAAAATTATTCTGAATATTATGAGAATAATAGAAATGCTTTAGAGGAAAATACAAGGCATGAATTTGTATATTATTGTCCTCAGTGTGGAACTAAATTAAATTCTAATGATACAGTATGTCCTCAATGTGGGACAGAAAATAAAGTTCCTATTATATTTGATAATTATGCTTCATTTAATAAAGCAATAAGAGAGTGGATAGATAGAAGGACAACTTTTGAATTATATGATGAAATGTTTAATCCAGAAAATCATTATATCAAAGAACTTGAAATTTATGCAGTAGATGCTATTTTACATATGCTAGTAGATATGTATGAGTATAATCAGATTAATATTAACGATACTATAGGAAAAATGAGTGTTACAAAATATCTTACTGAATATATTAATGAATGGATAACAGATATTGCATATGTATTTCTTAAATTAGAACTTCATGATGGAGAAATACATTGCTCTAAATATTTCTGTCCTCATTGTGGAAAAGAGATAGAATATAATACTATAACTTGTCCATATTGTGGAAAAACAATATTAGAACCAGATTCTAAGTATCACTATATAAGTCATATTAAAGATACGTTAAGCAAATCTGCTAGACTTAATTTAAATTATGCAATTAATTTTAGAGAAAGTATTAATAATTTCAATCAAACTATGAGTTTATATGAACAACCATATAGACTTTTTGATAATTATTATGCAATTATAACTCAAGAATTTCCACCACATGAATTTATAGATGCTTAATACTATATAAGCAGAACATTCAATTAATTACGTTAACACATTATAGGAGGTTAATTATAATGCCTAATAAAAATATCACATTATTCGATTTTCAAAAAGCGAATGATGATGTTAATCTTAAAAAGACATGGCTTAAAGGCGAAGTTATTTTCAAAAATATTGATACTGGAGAGCCTATTCTTACTGTTCATAATAAAGTAGTTATTGCTGGTTCTCAATTTGTGGCTCAAAAGGTATTTGATCTTGATGAACTTGTTCATCTTCCTACCTATAATGAGTCTCTTTCTCTTGATAATAGTAGTGATCCAGGAGCTATTCCAGAAAATACTCCTAAAGCATGCCTTTTCTGTTGTGGTACACAAGGTTGTGGACCAGAAAGCTCTGCAGTTTATCCGGTTCAATATACCAATAGAATTAAGCCTGCTGGAGATCTTGTTCCATTTAGATATCAACTTATTCAAAATGATCTTCCTGATGATTTAAGAGAAGTTTATTTTGGAAGAAAAGCAACTTCTGATAGAATTGCATATTATTTTAAAGCTTTCGAATCTGAGCCTAAATTATATATGCAATATGTAGATTCAACTCCTATTGATTCTACTCTTTATGATTCTCAGAATACGTCTGATGCTGAAACTTATGTTGAATTTACTCTGAGAATTACTAAAGATGATTTTAGAGATTATTTTAGAGCAACTTCTTCTATCAATGATGCTAAAATTAATTCTATTTCTATCCTTACTGCATGGTATACTACGAGTCAGGGATATAAATGGTATCAAAATATTATTCCTCTTACTCAATTAAATATTCCTAATGAACCTCTTATTGATCTTACAAAAGGAATTGATATTACATACCATATCTACTTCTAATATTAGGAGGTGGATATAATGGCTAAAAGAGTATCGAAAAAAATTACTAATAGTGAATTAAGAGATACTTTAATTAATATAGAAGAGAAAAATATAACTGCTTCATTTATATATGATTTATTTGGTGAATTTGATGGGGTTGCAAAATGCAACCCCTATGACACTATAGACATTCCACCAAATAAATATGGACCAGATAAAAAGAAAAATAAAAATAGCTTTACCACTACAGTAGGTTTGTGGATTTTTAATAAATGGATAATAGAACCAGATTTATTTAATATATTTGGATATATAAATAAAACTATTGATGGAAAACAACTTGATCATATGAATCAAGAATTATCATATGCTTTAATGGAAGACAGAATTGAAGTTGAAGCTTTAAAAAGATATTTAATGAAAACTCAATTAGCTATGCAATTTGTTACTATATTAGCTCCTAATTATAATGAATCTATTTTAACAATAACAAAAACCATAGATAAAAGAAAAGAAGAATTAATTAAAAAATATAAAAAAGAATTAGATTCTGGTGACACTGTAATAGCTAAACAAATCGAAGATGAATTAATTGATTATGCTTTGAAAGTTCTTGAAGATGATCCATCATTAGATACTTTCTTATCTGGAGCTAGAAGCAATATAAATAATAATTTTAAAAATTTATTTATTTGGAAAGGGGCTACTAGAGATCCTAATCCAGATTCTAAACAAGAATTTAGAATAGCTACATCGAATTATACGGATGGTATTAAAAGAGAAGAATATGGATTATATTCTAACTCTGGTATTGAAGGAGCATATTCTCGTGGTAAGAAAACAGAACATGGAGGATATCTGGAAAATCTAGCTACTTCAGCTTATCAAGATATTATTCTTGACGAACCAGGTACTGATTGTGGTACTAATAGATATATTGAAGATGTAATTACTGAAAAGAATTTAAATAGATATATTTATAATAATATTATAGGTCCTAATGGTAAATTAATAGAATTAAATTCACAAAATGCTAAAAAATATTTTGGGAAAAAAGTAAAAATGAGAATGGCATTTCTTTGCCCTCATGAAAAGCCATGCAATGCTTGTGCTGGTAATTTCTATTATAAATTAGGAATAAAGAATGTAGGACTTACTCTAATGCAAGTATTCTCTATATATAAAAATAAAACGATGAAAGCTTTCCATGATAGTACTGTTCAATTAATTGAAATAGACACTATGAAAGCTTTCGGATTAAAGTAATATGAAAGATGATTATTATGATCTTCTTACAAATAAAACTTTTATTAGAGGGTATGAAAGTAAAAAAGTAGAAGAATCTAAACATTTAAAATATCCAGATATTTTTCCAAATATTTATATAATAACAAGAACAGGTCAAATTTATAGCACTGTAGATGACTTATATATTAGATGGGATTATATAAATAAATTCCCTTCTGTAAATCTATTATGTAGAAAAATAGAAGGAGAACCATTTATAAAAAAGAGATATCTTATTAAAGATCTTATGGCTTATAATTATATAGCAAATGCTAATAATTATTTAGAGAGAGGTTGTAAGATCGTTAATATAGATGGAGATCCAAATAATTGTAATTATAATAATATAATATTTTTAGATCCAGAAAAAGTATATTAAATAAAAATAAATCCAGAGGAATTTATCCCTCTGGATTTATTATTTTCATAATCTATTAAATAAATCTGATAAATTTCCAACTAGTTTAGGATCTTTATTTTTATCTATATTATCTTCTCCATAAAATTCTTTATTTATATCATCTAAAATATCTGTATAACCAAGTTTAGATTCTTTTTCTAGGTAATCCATCGGTATATGATAAGCTTTACTTATAGCTTCTCTTCCATATGGTGTTCTCTTTATTTTATCTAAAGCTTTTTGGTCTTCCAACATTTGTTGTTTATATAAATCTTCAAAAGTAATATTTTTTCTAGAATTTAATATTTTTAATTGCTCTTCAGCTATTTGTACAGCAGGATCTTCTGTCTTAAATACAGATGGATCAATATTTTCTCCTTCCATATACTCTTCTTCAAGAGAATAAGAAGTTTCATCATAATGATCATCTGTATAAATTTCAGTTTTCATCAAATGGAATCTTGTAGCAAGTTCTTCGCCATGATAAAATACATAAAGAGCCCAAAGATAAGAAAATACTAAATCGTCATGTGCATCGTCAGCATGTTCAGTTTTACCATTAGGTTTAACTACCATTGTACAAAGCTCATCATATATTTCTTTAGAATTGAACTTATCTCTATGATGTTGTACTCTTTGATGAAGAAGTTCAATTAAAAGATTACGAGTTTGCTTTGTAGATGTACCACCATATACTTTTACTTTTCGTGTTTTTCTACGTACAGCTGTACCATCAAATACTTCTTCTGTCATTCTATCTTTAATTTCATAATATAGATTTTTCTTGATAGAAGTTTTTAAAAGCATTTGAAGAACAGAAGAACCAAAACCATTTATGTTTAGAATCGATCGCAACTCAATTCCTCTAGTTAATTCTAGACACTCTCATTACAAGTAGTGATCAGATCATTTGTTCACCCATAAAATGGGGCAGTATTTTTCTTCCTCCATTAGCTTGAGGTTCTACTCTTCCGTAAGAAGATGATCGTTGAGCCTTAATCTTATTTAAAAATAATACCTGGAATTAAATTCAAAAACATATATATTTTTATCTTCCTTTATAATAAAATTAATTCCAAATATTATTTTTTAAATTTAGATTATTGGTTGCTATACTTTGGCTTCTAACAAAGACTTAGGATTTAACCATATCTTTATCCAAACTTTTCTTTCTGATTTCTCAACATTCACGCTTGTCTTTTCAGGCTACGTTGTAGTAAGTTTGGCTCTTAACCAGTGAGTCATAGCAATTAACACTGAAACATTGACAGATTACTCTATCAAGTGAGACTTTAGTTGCTCCGTTGTTCTCAATTATACAGATAGCATTTTTAGCATATCCTGTTACAAATTGATATATTAAATCTGCCAATTCTGGCATAGTAATAAAATTATTTCTAAATGTAGCAATAACTTTAGTAGTCTCAGAATCTATAACTGTTATAGCTGAAGCATCTCTATGAACTCCAGAAGCTGTATCAACACCAATGATTAGTGGGTATGTAGACCCTACTGGTATTGTATCCCAAAATTTCATTTGGAATTGTCCAGACTTGCCAAAGAATAAAGTATATCTAGGTTCTTCTTTAACCATGGAAGCTATAACTTCTAAATCTTCTCTATTGAATGGATTGTTATCTGCCATTTTAGCCCATTCAATTAATACTTCTCTTCGTATTTTAGACCAATCATTCTGTAAAAGTTTTACCATATTATCAAAATACTTAGCACCTTTACCAAGCATTTGATATGTATATCTTATATGCATGAAATTGGATTGTGTATTTGAATTGATCAAAGACATCAATTTATCATAAGGATAATCATAAAACGATTCATTCCACTGAGTAGCATTCTCAGTGATCTTATATGCAAATTGTCCTTCTCTAGTAGTAAGGTCTCCTGGAGTTGATGTAATAAGCATTCCATATGGAGATCCATTTTTCTTTGCATTTTCTGATGCTGTAGAAAATGCAGGAGCAGCAGCTGTATATACTATATCATTATATGGTAAGAATGCAAACTCATCAAAATATAGTAATGGAACAGTAGCACCACGACCAGCACCATCAGCTAAAGCAGGAGTACGAGCACCTGGTAAAGTTGAAATCAAATTTCTATTTATTGGATTTTGTAGAGTTTCAGCAGTATTTGGTACTCTAACTTGTTTACCATCTCTACCTATAAGAGAATCCATTCTAAGATAATCTGGTAAAGCTGATCTTAAATTCTTTAATGATCTAAGATTAGATTTAGAGTCATCATGTTTCTTATTTGCAAATAATATTTTACTGTTTGTAGTACCAAAATTAAAAGCCCACAAATAAAAACATAAAGCACTTATTGATTTACCTTGCTGTCTTGGAATACAAACCACTTGATTTATATTATATACAAACATATAACTCATTGCCAAATTAGCTCTTGTTAATTCATACAATTTACCAGAACCAGCTTGACCACCTTCTTCAGGTATTCTTATAACTTCTCTTATATAATACCAATAATTTACACAACATTCTTTAAGAATACGTAACTTCATTTCTCTTGATAGCATAGGATTATATGGATTTACTCCAGCTAATCCAGTATCGTATAATAATAAGAAAAATGAATTATTTTTTATTCCTTTTGCTTTAAGAAAATAATGCATTTTTAAAAAACTCTGATTATTTGTATTATAATCATAATATACTTTAATTGGAGTTTGTACCACATTTAGTACAGCCATATATTATTCTCCCATTAATAAATTATTATGAAGTAAACATGATATGTAATAATAAAAATTATAGAGGTATAATTATGAAATCTGTAAATTATCATATTATATTTTTTGGAGTTATACTTGGAATTTTTATGCTTATAATAAAATCAAAAATTGAATATTATAAAGCTAAATCAAAAATAATGAATGAAAATATAACAGCAATAGCATCTAATAAAGAATTTATATCATGTATAATTCAATATATTAGAAAAAATCCTAATATATCAAACATATTAAATTCATATATTCCTTTTGAGATTTTTAGATATAGATGTTTAGAACAATTAAAAGAAGATTTTAAAAATGATTATAAAAATAATATAGAGTTTTTACCAGATACAACAATAAAAAATCCTGTTGCTTATTTAGATATATTTCCATATTTTAAAACATTAGAATTAAAATTAGAAGTATTTACCAAAGCTATAGAATCTTTAAGTATAGAAAAAGAATTATTACAATTATATTCATATCATATAGAAAATAACATAAAAGAATTAGAAAAAGAAGAGAATAATATTATTATTTTCAATAAAACTTTTAATGATAATTATGAAAAAAATAATTTACCATTACACCCAGCAGAAAAAGATAAAAATAATTACGAAGACGTAGAATATCCTGAAGAAATAGATTTTAATAAATTAATATCTATGGAAGTAGTAGAAGAATTTGATGATAATTTAAAAGAATTTTAATAAAAAATAAAACAGGGGTAGACTAATGTCTACCCCCATTCTTTTATTTATTTGTAAGATTTCTACCACAGAAAGGACAATACAAAGCTTCTAACTCTGCTAACTTTATATTGCCCTCACCATCTGCAAAATATGCTGCTAAGATTCCTGTCCATTTTTTATTATTACAAATAGGGCAATCATCCATCTTTTCTAATATAATAGACAGAATCTTATTTCTGCTTTTTATTCTTTTATTAGAAGCAGCATTTTTCAGTAGTCTTTCTGTTTCGTTCTTATCTAATACATAAGACATTAATTTATCTGGATTGTTTAAACAATCACAGCAAATCTCATCTTTCATATTAGGATTATCTTTTATTGCTTTTTCACATATAGAGCATCCATAATCTGCTCTATATAAAAAGAGCTCTTCATAAAGTTTATCTTTTTTGATTAGCTCTTCCATATACTTGTAATCTTTTGGAATATAGCATATCATATTATTTTACTTTACCCTCTGATCTTCTGCTACTCCGACAAAGACTTTGAATTTGTAGATTTTTCCATCTTTGGTCTCTGTCAGATACTTTGCAATATCATCCTGTTTAATATTCAAGGTGATATATGCAACCCTGTTTTCTTCTACCAGCCTTTTGATCTCTTCAGGAGTTATTCTGAAGATCACAGGATTTCCAGGAGCTCCATAGTTTTTCATGCACATCTTTGTGCCGTCCATACACTGAGCTTTGTATCCTGTAGCTTCAAAGGTTCCATCACACCTCTTCTTGCACCACTCACAATATCCATCTTCAACACATTCTGCATAAGCGCAGTTAGGCTGAAAATCTTTTCTCTTGGGAGGGGTGGGCTTCTTTACAAAAGTTTCATTAGTTTCAGTGGTCGTGTTTTCATTGATCATGTTCATGTTCATTTCTTCACTCATTGTTTTTCTCCTTTTCAACAATTTTAACAAGTTTCTGAGTTTATATTATAACAGGATTATTCCTGATATAACCTTTCGCACCACTCATTGTAGTATGCCCATACTTTATGAGAGTTTTTATTAGTACCTTTTTTATTATGCTTACCAGTATTGTATGAATAATAAGCATTTTCAGAAATACCATGATTTCCTACACAAATATTCATTTCATCCATTCCAGCCCGAATATTTATGTAATCATCATATTGCAACTCATCACAGGTTAATCCATGATATTCTGAAATTAATCCTTTCTTTTTCAAATCTTTCCAGTTACATGAATTAACTTGCATAATTCCAAGGTCTCTAGTACCATTGGAATTATAATTACTTCTTACTCTACCCAAATCACTTTCCTGTTGCATTACACCTAACAGAAAAGCATAATAATGTTCTGGATCTGCTGGATAAAATTCTTTGCAAAGATCATATGTATATCTTTGCAAATCCTTACTAAATCCATATTTTTCAGCAAGATAATTTGAATATGGTGTCTTATCTAAATTATCTTGATATAATTTATATTCTTTTTCTGTGCCAATATAATCAGATTTTATATAATATGATTGATCATCATATAATATTTCTGACCAACCATTTTCATCCTTAACAACTCTTACATCAGTACCAGTATTTAATACTGTTATTGATTCTGATTCTTCAGAAGGAGAAGTTCTTACATTTACATTGGTAAAAACTTTTTCAATAGAAGAATTATATTTCTTATATTCAGTTGTAGTTCCAAGATATTCGGATTTAATATATCCTGGATTTTCATTATATAGAACTTTTATCCAGTCTCCTTCATCTTGTAAAACATCAACCAATGTATTTTGAGAAATTTCTCCCAATATATTTGAATTTATATCAGGATTTTCTCTTACATTAACATTAGTAAAAGTTAAATTCTGATATTGAATCTGAGAATTATAATCTGCTTTTGTCTCGTTTAAACTCAGTACTAATGAATCTGTACTTGATGTTTCTACAATAGCAGAAGAATCTGTTGTTGATGCTTCTGCTATATTTTTATGCATTAATATGATAGCAAATATGATAACAAATGCAACTATTAATCCGAAAGACATATAAAAACCATTACTTTTTATTTTTTGAATTGTCTTTCTTCTTTCTTCTCTTTTCATGTTTTTGTTTCTTATTTTCCAAAAATTTTTAGCTCTTTCTTCCCCGTTCATACTTCAAAATCACTCCTTTCAAAAGTTCCTCCAACAAAAATATTCGTATCAAGATCTTTAATCCTGTAATACGAATTGTTGTCTTCTTTAGTGTGATGAATATAAGCCTTGATGTGAAACATTGCTTCGCTTAAAGTTTTAACAGTAGACAAAGGTAACTCATCGTATTTCAAACTAGCAGCATATTTAATTATCTGATACATTTTTCCTCCTAAATAAAATTATATCAACATATTCATTTTTATAATATCTATTTAAAAAATATTATAAATAGATATATTTAATTATTACAAAATATTGTACTTTTTTATAAAAATTAATTTTATTAAGGAGATTAATTATGACAGAATTTAATGGTATTCCTTTTCAATATAATCCTGCTATAACTAATGTAAATATAGATAATCAACTTGCTGGTATTCTATCTCAACTTGGTGATGATTATATTCTAGATATAGTTAAGGATTCTATAAATGATAGATTTAGAATCTATGATTTACCAAGACCTAATATTGTAAATGCATTTGAAATTACATTTAAAGATTTAACTAATGGTTTTACATCAAATACAGATGAAATTTATGATACAAGAAAAAGAGTATATAATACAATTATTAATATTATTTGTGATTATTATAATTTTACTTTTAATAGCAATGATGATACAGATTTATATTCTGCAGCATATTGGCTATATGATATATTTGTATCAAATTTTACAACATCTCTAATTAATTTTTATACTTTATATTTAATTAGAGAACGTTATCCTATTAATACTGCTCTTGGATTATCTGAAATGAATAAAATTAATGAAACTACTTATACTTATTCAAAAAGATTATTCAAAGATCCAAATTTAGCAAGTATTCATTGCAATCTTGAATATGTAATTGATCAGATTAGTAATTTTGATATTAGTATTGATACTATATTAAATACTATATATAATAATGCGAATAGTAGTGTAGCTTCTTATGTTACAAGTATTATTTCAGATAATACTGGTATGTTTTTTAAAAAATATTATGAATCATTTATATATGGAAAAGAAGCAGCAGATATCCTTACTCAAATTAAATTAAATTTACAACAATTAGGAAGCGAGATCGAACCTTTAGAACCTTTTGCTCTTGGAGAATAAAAAGAAAAATGGAAAAAGAAGAAGAGACTAATAAAAAACTTAAAATTCATGAAAAAGAAGAAAAATTTACTTGCATATTTTGTGCAATGGTATATAGAACAAATGAATATTCTGATAGAGAACCATTTAGAAAATACTACGATAAAATTTGGTCAAAATGTCCAAGATGTGAATGGATTTCATATAAAGCTGTAGAAAAACCAAAAAATGAAATAGATAATTATAAAGGAGAAGATTATTAAAATGAATAATAATGAATCAAATAATATAGTGCCTATTAAAGAAAAAGAAGTTAATCAAGAATCAAAAACTTTAGCTATGGAAACATATAATCCCGCTACGGGAAATATTGTAACTTCTCCAGTTAGTGATAATGATGTAAAAGCGTTATCTGATTTACATTTTGATAAATTTATTTATAATTCTGAAAATATTTTAGATAATGATGATTTAAAGAAATTATTTCCTGATGCTATTGGCGATGATATAGAAGATATTAAAAAAGTTAATGAATTAATTAAAAGAAAAAATAATGGACAAAAAATTACTTATGAAGAACTTCCTAAATTTTTAAAAAATAGTGTTATAAATATTGTATCTAAATCTTTAGATGATAATACACCATCTTTTGCTTATATGAATAATAAAACCCAATTAAATTATATTGCTAATTTAGTAATAGGACAATTAGTTGAAGAGTATAATAAAAAGAATACTAATTTTGATATAGATACAATGTTAGCTGGATTTGATGAATCTATAGATAAATTACAAATAGAAACTTCAAAAGAATTTGGTGATATACTTATGTCTTTTGATGAAGAAAGAAAAAAAGAAATTAATAATGCAATTGAAAGATGTAAAAGAGAAGGTAAAGAAGAAGCTGTAGAAAAATTTCAAAAAATTAAAAATGTAATTGATGAAGCTTATAATTTAGATAAATTTTCAGAATTCTGTAAACATGTTAAAATTAAAAAATTTGATATTGAAAAACCGAAAAGAATCTTTTTATCTTTTAATACTAAATATATGAATCACACTAATAATATTAACGATATCCAATATTGTCCTGTTGTATTAGATAGGCATAATATTAGTGATCATAATTCTAATATGAAATTATGTTTAGCATTTTGTAAATATTGTATGAATTATTCTCCTGACAATATAGAAGAACATACTTTTATGTATTATTTTATTAAGAATATTATTCTTCTTGATAGAATAAATCCAAAAGGTAAAATATATGATACCTTAGACGAAAGATCAAAGAATTTTTATGATGGGTTTATTAATAATATTTTAAAATGTATCAATAATATTAATAATAAAACATTATAACATTATAATAATTAAAGATATATTTTTACTGCCCAATTCCTTTAATTATATATCTTTGATCTTCTTCGTGCTTTGTGACTCTTGTTGTTGTGTATTCATTATTTCTCCTTACTTTATTATTTTTAACTTTTATTCTTGATTGTTTCGTGTGTGTTCATGGATAAGGCCTCCTTTCGATCAATGTTCTGGCAAACCCAGTAGGAATCTCCTACTGGGTTCTTATTTTTTTATTAAAACTTTATAATAAATCAAACTAAGTGAAAGGTATGGTATGTATAAAAATGCTCTTAGATAGTTCATATACAATCATTCCACAAATTAGGTTTATACTTTCTTTTGATAATGATGTAACAAAAACTGTAACTGTTAAACACGAAGATACCGTCTCTTGTACATATAAGAAGAATGGTGAAAAGTTTTCAATTGTTGGTGTTGTAACTAAGATTGGATGCAATTTTAATTCTTCTCTTGGAGCAGTAAGCACCACTGCTTATATTCAAATAGATGGTTCTTCTGAATATTCTGGACAAGTTATTTACGTTCAGCCAACTCAAATTCTTGATATTAATGTGATATCTTCTAGTGGCACTGTAGAAAATATTGTTTGCTCTGTATCTAATGAAGATCAGAGAATTACATTAGTTAGAGAAAATGAAGTTGGAGTATTCCAATATAGCCTGGATGGTATTACTTGGAATACTGCTGTTGGATCTCAAGGCATGTCTGCATATGAATGTGCAGTTGCTTTAGGTTTTGAAGGAACAGAAGCTGAATGGTTAACTAGTCTCATTGGTCCTAAAGGTGATACTGGAGAAGCTGGAGCTCTTGAAATTTATAGAGTATTCCATTCTATCAGAGAAGCTGAAAGAGATAGATGCGAAGTTCCAAAAGGAAAACTCGTAGCTATCGTATTAGAAGAGGATACATATCTCTTTGTAAGAAAAGATGAAGATGATAAATCTAGTCACTGTGGGTGTGGTTGCTTCATTGATGAAGATGGAAAAACTGATCCTATTAATGTAAAAGGATATGATTACCTCGGGTCTCTTACTGTTGGACCAGAAGGACCGGAAGGTAAACCTGGTAAATCTGCATATGAATATGCTGTTGAAGGGGGATATCCTGGAACAGAAGAGGAATTTATTCAGACACTTGGTAAATCTGCTGTAGCTGTTACTAGTTTCTATATGGGCAAAGATCCTACATTAAGAGAGACCGTTATTGGTCCTATTGATATGAAGGTCTTTGGATATACAGATAAAGAGACTTTTAAGAGTACAGAATTATCTAGAATAGATATTTATTCTAAGATAAGAGATATTAATCAAACTTTATTATTACCAGAAACTATTATTCTTAGAGCTGTTCCAACTAAGAATACTGCTGCTAAACCCAATTTAATTATAGATGATCAGATGTATGTTGCTGACCATATTACAAGCTATAATGGAAAAATTGGTGTTCTTAGAAGAGTAAAATATATTGAATCATATAGTGGAGAAACTATCATTTCGGATTGGATTTCTTCTACTGGTGAATTAGATTATGGTGCTGAAATTCAATATGTTATTGATGGAGAATTTCAAGAATTCACCCCAGAAGTTCAAACTCAATATAGGAAACTTCATACATATGATGATATAACTACTATTGAAACTACAGAATCTACTTATATTTCAATAGTATATCCTATTGATATTACTAAATTTGTACATACATATGTAACCACATATATTGAAGAACACAAAGAAGAAATTATAGCTCCTATTGTAAGAGAAATTATTGATCTTCCTGATGGAGAAACATTATCTACATTTGTTGATAAAAAAATTAAAGATGTAACAGGAGATCTTCCTGATGGTTATGATTCTGTTACAGATTATATTAATGATAAAATTGGACCTCTTCCAGATGGTGTTGATTCTATTGTAGATTTATTGGATAAAACAGTAGGAGAACTTCCTGATGGAATAGATTCTGTAGTTGATTATATTAAAGATATAGTAGGCGAATTACCAGATGGTGTCGATTCTATTGTAGATTTTATCAATGATATAAAAGATACTATAGGTGAAATTCCAGATGGCTATGATTCTGTAATAGACTATATTAAAGACACTGTTGGAGAAGTTCCTGAAGAGTATGAAACTCTATCTGAATATATCACTGCTGTTAAAACTAAAGTAGGAGATATTCCTGATGAATATGAAACAGTAGCTGAGTATTTGGAAGCTATCAATGATAAAATTGGACCTCTTCCAGATGGTGTTGATTCTATTGTAGATTTTATCAATGATGAAATCGGTGAAATTCCAGAAGAATATGATTCTGTAATTGATTATCTTGATGATGTTAAAGCATCTATTGGACCAATTCCAGATGGATATAATTCTTTAGCTGAATATATTGATGATGTTATTGGTGAATTACCAGATGAGTACAATTCTATTACTGAGTATATTAATGCACTTAAAAACGAAATCGGTGAATTACCAGATGAATATGATTCTGTAGTAGAATATTTAGCTGATCTTAAATCTAAAATTGGTGAAATACCGAATGAGTACGATTCTGTTGCAGATTACATTAAACATCTTGTTGGTGAAATTCCAGATGAATATGATTCTGTTGCAGATTATTTAGCTAGTCTTAAATCTAAAATTGGTGAAATTCCTAGTGAATATGATTCATTAGCCGATTACGTAAGTAATAATACAGAATTTCAAGAACCATTTACTACAACAGTTTCTGTAGGAGCTGTTCCTGCTGGTACATATATTGATTCTATGGGAAAATTGATTGATCTTGTTAAAGAATCTGTCGATCCTACTGTAGAAGAAGATAACACTATTATTTATGTAGGTGTAGTAAATGATGTACCACTTACGAATTTTGATGGATTAGAAGAAGTAACCATTAAAACTGCTACTATAAAGTATGATAAGTTTATCAATTCTTATAGTTCTAATGATCAGCATCTTATTTATGCTGCACCGAAGACTCTTGGTGAACTTATTGCTATTAAAGATGCTAGTACATTAAATTGTTTAAATATTTGGTCTTGTACAGAATATAATGGTTATTATATTTATTACACCAATGAACCTCTTACGCTTGAAGATTACGAACTTATATTTTACTACAGATAATAGGGGGACTTATCTATGATTACTGCTATTCAAGGTTTTGAATTAAAAACTAGAGAAGCCATAGATAATCGTCTTGTATTATCTAAGGTAGAAATGCTTAATATTAATGATAACCATATGCCAGAAAAATATTTTGCAGTATGTAAAGACGATGGTTATCTTTATATTTACAATAAGAATTCTGCTCTTATAACTTCTGAGACTGGTAAATTTAAGAAATATTCTTATTGTAAAATTGAATCTATTAGTATAAATGGTATAAATCTTCCTATTGATGATAGTCTTAACGTTGAAATTCCTATTGCAACAAAAAATGAATTTGGCGTTTCTATGGCTGGATATGGAATCGTATCTGATAATGGTGTTTATAATATCGATTTTAATGCTATTGATGACGATTCTATTCCGATTGAGAAAGTTCAATGGGAAAATGCTATTATAGTACGTGGATACTATTATAATGGTGAATTCTATCAAGATATTGAGCATAAAATAAAATATGTTCCTTATGAATATAAGATTTATATCAATATAGATACATCTAGTATTTATGTATGGAATGGTGAAAACTATATATCAGCTGAATCCAATGTGCCATATGGATCTGATACTGTACCTGGAATTATTAAATTATATCAATCTACTGGTAATAATACTGATGGTTCTATTTCTCAGAAAACAGCTACAGAAGAACTTAATAAAAGATTTAAAGTAACTGCAAATGAAGAGGAAGAAACCATTAGTTTATTTAACAATTAAATAAATCTATAAATTAAATTCTCAAAAAGGAGATAAATATTATGTCTTTTACGCCTAGTTATGATCATAATACTACAATGTCTAAACTTAATGTCAATGGTTCTATTTATTGGCTTAAGGATGCTGATTTAAGAGCTATTATCGCTACTTTTGGTGATGCTGTTCTTAAAGATGTCGATGTTACTTTTGTTGAAGATAGCACTAATCTTGTGACTTCTGCAGCTATTCAGGCTTGGGTCGAAGATCAGATTAGTGACCTTGAAGGTGCTATGCACTTCAGAGGTGTCATTACTAGACAAGAAGGTGAGAGTGATACACAGGCTATTGCTCGTGTAGTTGCTGAGCCTGAGGCTGGTGATGTTGTTATCATGCAGGATAATGGTAAAGAATATATTTATGGCGGTTCCTCTTGGGAAGAGCTTGGTGACCAGAATATTTATCTGACCATTGCTACTGCAGCTGCTACTTATGTTCCAAAGACTACCACTGTTGCTGGTATTGCTCTCGACCATAGCATTACTGTTTCTGAACTTGAAGCTGCTTCTGCTCTTAATCTTAAGGCTCTTGCTCATAAAGATTCTGCTACTGGTTCTGTGACTACTGCAGATTCTATTGATGATATAACCGTTGCTAAGGCTGGTGAATATGCTATCTCTGGTGATACTGTTGCTGTTCCTCAGACCTGGAATGCAATGGATGTTACTCCTGCTGGTACTGTTGCAATCACTGCTGGTACTGCAGCTGCTGCAACTTATCAGAAGACTTCTAGTGCTACTATTGCTGCTTCTGCTCCTGGAGATGGACAGACTGCAAACTATACTCCTGCTGGTTCTGTTACTCTTCCGACCATCACTGCAGCTGTTACTCTTGGTAAAGAAGCTGTTGCTACCGTTACCGATGCAGGTACTGCATATACTATTAGTGATGGTGGTGTTACCAAAGCTGCAGATACTACTGCTAAGTTTGTTAAGAAGGGTGTTTCCTTTGCAATGGATACCACCGATACTGAGCAGCTGAATCTTAACTATGTTGCCACTACTGATACTGAGTTCTATACCGATGCTGTTACTGCAGCTGGTGATATTACTTATACCAAGCAGACCCTGTCTGGTGCTCTTCCGACCTTTGGTTCTAAGGATGTTGCTACTAGTGTTTCCTCTGCTACTGCAGTTTATGATGGTGATGCAACCTTTAATGGTACTGGTGCTGTTATTGGTGCTACTCTTGCATACGAGACCGCAAATGCAACTGTTACTCAGCCTACCTTCACTGGTACGTTCTCTGGTACTGCTGCATCTGTTACTCCTACTGCTGCTACCACTACTGATGCTCTTGCAAGCGGTAACATCACTGTTCCGACCGAGACCATTTCTCTTACTCTTAATAAGACCAGCAAGACCGTTACTGTTTCCTGATTTAAGTCTAGCTCTTATTATTAAAGACAATATGGGGAGGGAAGATACTTCCCTCCCTGTTTTTTATTATCAAACAGACATCTTAATATAAGTATTTATATATTAAGATTCGGAGATAATAAAAATGAATAATTCTAATTGGTTATCAGTAATAATACCAGCATATAACTGTGTAAATACCATCGAAAGATTATTAGATTCTATTCTTGATCAGCAATGATGATGATTTAGAAATTATTATTTGTGATGATCATTCTACTGATAATTTTATGGATAAAGTTAAGCCATATTATGATAAACTTAATATAAAATATTATAAAACTAAAGATAGAGAAATACATTGTCCTAGTAATACAAGATTAGATGCATGGAAACATGCTACAGGAGAATGGATTACTTTTATAGACTCAGATGATATGTGAACCTGATGTTTTTAAAGAAATAAAAAAACTTATAATAGAAAATGATGAAAAATATTTAGTATTTACTAATTTTAGAGATTATAATTATGATACAAATAATTATAATCTTACTTTTACTGGTGGTACATGGCATCATGGTAAGTTTTATAATAGACAATGGCTAATTGATGAAGGAATAGATTTTAAAGAAAATTTATATACTAATGAAGATTTATATTTTAATGGATTAGTAATTGCTACATTAGAAGTAAAAGAATATAATTATACACAATCAGATATTTGTACATATAAATGGGTATATAATCCAAAATCTTTTACAAGATCATTTGATTCTAGTAAGCATAGCCTACTAGAAACTTATTTTGAAGATTATTCATTTGCTGCAATTGATCCCTGGATAAATATATTACATAAATATCCAAATAAAAAAGATACTATCTTTTCACATTTATGTTTGATGATTCTTTATATGTATTTTTATATTCAAGCTTATAAATTTTCTTTAGGAGACAAATATATTAAAAATAATGAAGATCTTATCAGAAAATCAATAATAAAAACATGTAAAAATTGCAATAAAAATATATCAGATATTATTAATTTAATATATTCTGATCCAAAATTTTATGATGAAATTAAACATGATGCTGAAACTGGAAGTAATAAATTTATAGAAGATGAAAGCTTTAAAGCTTTTATTAATAGAATTTTAATTTTATAAATAATCTATTTAAAAATGAAAATGGACTGAAATGATGTCTATTAAATAAAAATACCTTCTTTTTGAAATGAGATAAAAGGAGTAATATAGAAATGAGTAATAATAAAAAAGATATAGCCATCGTTAAAAGAGACAGCACTAAAAATTGGCTAAAAGCACAAAACTATATTCCTCCTCTTGGTACTATAATTATTATGGAGAATGAAGATGGATCAATAGATAAAATAAGATTTGGTAATGGAAGCACAAATTTACATGATTTACCAGATTTGATACAAGAAAGATATACTTCTTCTAATAAAACTAAATATCATCAAAACGAAGAATTATTAGAATTATAAAAACAAATTTTTCATAATAATTAGGAGGAAATATTATGTCAGATATTTCTAAACTTAAAGTAGAAGGTACAGTGTATAATATTAAAGATTTAACCGCTAGAAATTCAGCTTCTGATGCTTTAAAGAATGATGAAAAATATTCTAGTACGCAACCTTCTGCAGGAACCCAGAATGTTGGAGCGTTTTGGACTCAAATTCTTGACTCTTGATAAAAAATAAGTAATCAGCACTTACTTAATTTATTATTTATATTTGGGAGAAAATAAATATGTACAAACATGATCCTAATTCTAATTGGTTATCAATTATTATACCAGCATACAATTGTTCAAAGACTATAGGGAGATTATTAGATTCTATTCTTGATCAACATGATGATGATTTAGAAATTATTATTTGTGATGATCATTCTACTGATAATTTTATGGATAATGTTGTTCCCTATACAGATAAACTTAATATAAAATATTTTCAAACTATTCCAAGAGAACTTCATTGCCCAGGTAATACTAGATTTGACGGTTGGCATCATGCAACTGGAGAATGGATTACTTTTATAGATAATGATGATATGTTTGAACCAAATGTTTTTGGTAGGATAAAAGAAGAAATTGATAAAAATAATGAAAGAAGATTTGTATATACATTATTCAGAGATTATATAGTTGAAACTGGTGAGTATATGCAAGTATTTGATGGTATTACTTGGATGCATGGTAAGTTTTATAACAGGCAATGGTTAATTGATGAAGGAATAGATTTTAAGGAAAACTTGTATACACATGAAGATTTATATTTTAACAGTTTGGTTGCTTCTACTATGGTAAGTCAAGATATTACATATACTAGAATAGAAGATATTTATACTTATAAATGGGTATATAGATTAGATTCTATGAGTAGAAGATATGCCAATGCTACAAATGGATTTATTGAAACATATTTTAAAGATTATGTGTATTCAGTCATGGAAGCTTGGCTAGGGACTTATCATAAATTTGGAAAACACAAAGACTATTTCTTCAAGCAGTTAAGTTCTACTATACTTTATCTATATTTTTATTATCAAAGTTTTGTTTGGTCTAAAGGTGCTGATAAAGTTAAAAAGGATAATATAAAAGTAATAAAATATGCATTAAATAGACTATGCAAAGAATTTGATTGCACTAGACTTGATGTTTTAAATTTCTTATATTCAGATCCTTCTTATTATAATAGAATTAAACATGAAGCTGAAATAGGTAATTGTGAATTCATTGAAGTGACCAGTCTTTACGATTTTATTAATTCTTTATAAATACTTTTTAATATAACTTGTGAAAGGAATTAATACGATGGCTGGCTTTGTTAAAACTAAAAGACATGTCTTAACCGATGATGGTTATAAGACTATATCTCAATGGAGTAATGCTAATTCTGTTGAGATGGATAATGGAACAAATGTTCAAACAGAAATTACAAATTTAAAAAATACTGCTACTAGTGCAGCTAATGGGCTTATGTCCAAGGATGATAAAGCTAAATTAGATACTGTAGCAACTTCTGCTAATAACTATACTCATCCTACATATACAGCAAAAACTAATGATCTTTATAAAGTAACAGTTGATAATACTGGTCATGTTAATGCTGCAACTAAAGTGGTAAAAAGTGATATTACTGCTCTTGGTATACCTGCACAAGATACCACTTATGCTGTTGCTACTACTGCTAAAAATGGCCTTATGTCTTCAGCTAATGTAACAAAATTATCTACTATTGATACTAGTGCTAATAACTATGTTCATCCATCATTTACAGCTGCTGAGTCTGGATTATATAAAGTAACTGTTAATAATGAAGGACATGTATCCGCTACTGCTGCTGTTACTAAAGCAGATATTACTGCTCTTGGTATTCCTGGAGAAGATACTAATACTACCTATGCTGTTGCTACTACTGCAGCTAATGGCTTAATGTCTAAAGATGATAAAGCTAAATTAAATAGTATAGCAGCATCTGCTAATAACTATACTCATCCTACCTATACTAGTTCTGCTAGTGGATTTAAGAAGTTTACTGTAGATGGTACTGGACATGTATCTGCTACTGCTGCTGTTGCTAAGAGTGATATTACTGCTCTTGGTATTCCTGCACAAGATACTACTTATGCTGTTGCTACTACTGCAGCTAATGGTTTACTGTCTAAAGATGATAAAACTAAGTTAGACAGTATAGCTGCTAGTGCTAATAACTATACTCATCCTACCTATACATCTGCTGCTAGTGGTTTTTATAAAGTAGCAATTAGTGATGAAGGTCATGTTAATGAAGTTACTAATGTAATAAAAGCAGATATAACAGATCTTGGTATACCTGCACAAGATACTACTTATGCTGCATTTACTTCTGCTGCTGAAGGATTAGTACCTGCTGCTAAGAATGGTACTACTAACTATGCAACTTCTGGTTATGTATTAACCGGTGCTGGATGGAAAGCTGGTACTAAATATAATACCGATACTACCTATGCTGTTGCTACTACCGCAGCTAATGGTTTGCTGTCTAAAGATGATAAGATTAAGTTAGATGGTATAGCAGAAGGAGCTAATAACTATACACATCCTACCTATACTAGTTCTGCTTCTGGATTTAAGAAGTTTACTGTAGATGGTACTGGACATGTTAGTGCTACTGCTGCTGTTGCTAAGAGTGATATTACTGGATTAGGTATACCTGCACAAGATACTACCTATGCAGCTGTTACTACTGCTACAGACGGTTTAATGATTGCTGCAGATAAAACTAAGTTAGATGGTATAGCAGAAGGAGCTAATAACTATACTCATCCTACCTATACTAGTTCTGCTAGTGGATTTAAGAAGTTTACTGTAGATGGTACTGGACATGTATCTGCTACTGCTGCTGTTGCTAAGAGTGATATTACTGGATTAGGTATACCTGCACAAGATACTACTTATGCAGCATTTACTAGTGCAGCTAATGGTCTTGTTCCGGCTGCTAAGAATGGTACTACTAACTATGCTACTAGTGCTTATGTTCTTACTGGAGCTGGTTGGAAATCTGGTACTAAATATAATACTGATACTACCTATGCTACCGCTACTACTGCAGCTAATGGTTTGTTGTCTAAGGATGATAAAACTAAGTTAGATAGTATTGCAGAAGGAGCTAATAATTATACTCATCCTACCTATACATCTGCTGAATCAGGATTATATAAAGTAGCTGTAGATGGTACTGGACATGTATCTAGAGCAACAGCTGTTACGAAGAGTGATATTACTGCTCTTGGTATTCCTGGAGAAGATACTAATACCACCTATGCAGCATTTACTTCTGCAGCTGAAGGATTAGTACCTGCTGCTAAATCTGGTAGTACCAACTATGCAACTTCTGCATACGTTCTTACTGGTGCTGGTTGGAAAGCTGGTACTAAGTATAATACTGATACTAATACTACCTATGCTGCTGTTACTACTGCGGCAGATGGTTTAATGACAAGCACCGATAAAACTAAGTTAGATGGTATTGCAGAAGGTGCTAATAACTATACTCATCCTACTTATACTAGTTCTGCTAGTGGATTTAAGAAGTTTACTGTAGATGCAACAGGACATGTATCTGCTACCGCTGCTGTTGCTAAAACAGATATTACTGGATTAGGTATACCTGCACAAGATACTACTTATGCAGCATTTACTAGTGCAGCTAATGGTTTAGTACCTGCTGCTAAGAATGGTAGTACTAGTTATCTTACTTCTGCTTATGTATTAACTGGTGCCGGATGGAAAGCTGGTACTAAGTATAATACCGATACTACTTATGCTGTTGCCACTACCACAGCTAATGGCCTTATGTCTTCAGCAATGGTTACATCTCTTAATAATTCTATTCCATCTTCTGAAAAAGGTGCCAATAATGGTGTAGCTCCTTTAAATGCATCTGGACAGATTGATTCTGCATATCTTCCTGCATATGTTGATGATGTATTAGAATTTGAATCTAGAGATGCATTCCCAGCTACAGGAGAATCTGGAAAGATTTATGTAGATATATCTGTTGAAGAGAATAATACATATAGATGGTCAGGTAGTACTTATATTCTTATTGCTAAGAATACAAATACTACTTATTCTATTAGTAAAAGTGGATCTACTATTACTCTTACTGGTAGCGATGGATCAACATCCACTGTAAGTGATGCTAATACTACCTATGCAGCTGTTACTACTGCAGCTAATGGCTTAATGTCTAAGGATGATAAAATTAAGTTAAATAGCATAGATGCATCTGCTAATAACTATACTCATCCTACTTATACTAGTTCTGCTAGTGGTTTTAAGAAGTTTACTGTAGATGGTACCGGACATGTTAGTGCTACTGCTGCTGTTACAAAAGCAGATATAACTGCTCTTGGTATTCCTGGAGAAGATACTAATACTACTTATGCTGCATTTACTAGTGCTGCTGACGGATTAGTACCTGCTGCTAAATCTGGTAGTACTAGTTATCTTACTTCTGCTTATGTATTAACCGGTGCTGGATGGAAAGCTGGTACTAAGTATAATACCGATACTAATACTACCTATGCTGCTGTTACTACTGCAGCTAATGGTTTAATGATTGCTGCAGATAAAACTAAATTAGATGGTATAGCAGAAGGAGCTAATAATTATACTCATCCTACTTATACTAGTTCTGCTAGTGGTTTTTATAAAGTAGCTGTAGATGGTACTGGACATGTATCTGGAGCAACAGCTGTTGCTAAAACAGATATTACTGGATTAGGTATACCTGCACAAGATACTACTTATGCAGCATTTACTAGTGCAGCTAATGGTCTTGTTCCTGCTGCTAAGAATGGTACCACTAACTATGCTACTAGTGCTTATGTTCTTACTGGTGCTGGTTGGAAATCTGGTACTAAATATAATACTGATACTACCTATGCAGCTGTTACTACTGCAGCTAATGGTCTTATGATTGCTGCAGATAAAACTAAGTTAGATGGTATAGAAGATAATGCTAATAACTATACTCATCCTACCTATACATCTGCTGCATCTGCATTAAGAAAAGTTACTATTGATGCAACAGGACATGTATCTGCTACTGCTGCTGTTGCTAAGAGTGATATTACTGCTCTTGGTATTCCTGGAGAAGATACTAATACTACTTATGCTGCATTTACTAGTGCTGCTGACGGATTAGTACCTGCTGCTAAATCTGGTAGTACTAACTATGCTACTAGTGCTTATGTTCTTACTGGTGCTGGTTGGAAAGCTGGTACTAAATACAATACTGATACTACCTATGCAGCATTTACTAGTGCGGCTAATGGTTTAGTACCTGCTGCTAAGAATGGTACTACTAACTATGCTACTTCTGCATACGTTCTTACCGGTGCTGGATGGGCTGCTGGTACTAAGTATAATACAGATACTACCTATGCTGCCGCTACTACTGCAGCTAATGGTTTAATGTCTAAGGATGATAAAATTAAGTTAAATAGTATAGCTGCTAGTGCTAATAAATATACTCATCCTACTTATACTAGTTCTGCTTCTGGATTTAAGAAGTTTACTGTAGATGGTACTGGACATGTTAGCGCTACTGCTGCTGTTGCTAAGAGTGATATTACTGCTCTTGGTATTCCTGCACAAGATACCACCTATGCTGCTGCTACTAGTGCTGCAGATGGTCTTATGACAAGTGCAGATAAACTTAAATCAGATAATTTATCTGGTATCTACACTGTTAAAGGTACTCAAACTGCAACTACTGGATCATGGTTAGGAGAAATTAATGTTCCAGCTCTTTATGATGGATTAACTATTGCATATTATCTTCCTTATAATGGGTCTGGTAATGCTACTCTTAATCTCACTTTAAGTGATGGTACTACTACTACTGGTGCCATTGATTGTTATTATACTGCTGCATCTAGACTTACTACACAATATGGTGCAGGAAGTACAATAATACTTACATATTGGTCTGCTGGTAGTATTGAAGTTGCTGGTACTGCTACAACCAATAATAGATGGACACATTGCGACTATAATAGTAATACTACATATGCTTTAGCTACTACTGCTAAAATTGGTCTTATGCCAATTCTTAGTAATAATTCTGATCAATATCTTAATGGTACTGGCAGTTGGTCTACTCCAATTGATACTACCTATGCTGCTGTTACTACTGCTGCAAATGGTTTAATGACAAGCACCGATAAAACTAAATTAGATAGTATAGCTGCATCTGCTAATAACTATACTCATCCTACCTATACTAGTTCTGCTAGTGGATTTAAGAAGTTTACTGTAGATGCAACTGGACATGTTAGTGCTACTGCTGCTGTTGCTAAGAGTGATATTACTGCTCTTGGTATTCCTGCACAAGATACTACTTATGCTGCATTTACTTCTGCAGCTAATGGTCTTGTTCCTGCTGCTAAATCTGGTAGTACTAGTTATCTTACTTCTGCTTATGTATTAACTGGTGCTGGATGGAAAGCTGGTACTAAGTATAATACAGATACTACTTATACTCATCCTACCTATACTAGTTCTGCTTCTGGACTTAAAAAGTTTACTGTAGATGCAACGGGACATGTATCTGCTACTGCTGCTGTTACTAAGAGTGATATTACTGCTCTTGGTATTCCTGGAGAAGATACTAATACTACTTATGCTAATTATATTGGAGCAACAAGTAGTGCTGCTGGTGTTGCTGGATTAGTTCCTAGTGCAACAACTGCTCAAACATCATCTTATCTGAGAGGTGATGGTACATGGAATGTTCCAACTAATACTACCTATGCTGCTGTTACTACTGCAGCTAATGGTTTAATGTCTAAGGATGATAAGATTAAGTTAAATAGTATAGCAGCTTCTGCTAATAAATATACTCATCCTACTTATACTAGTTCTGCTTCTGGTTTTAAGAAGTTTACTGTAGATGCAACAGGACATGTTAGTGCTACTGCAGCTGTTGCTAAGAGTGATATTACTGGATTAGGTATACCTGCACAAGATACTACCTATGCTGCTGTTACTACTGCGGCTAATGGTTTAATGATTGCTGCAGATAAAACTAAGTTAGATGGTATAGCAGAAGGAGCTAATAATTATACTCATCCTACTTATACTTCTGCTGCTAGTGGTTTTTATAAAGTAGCCGTAGATGGTACTGGACATGTATCTGGAGCAACAGCTGTTGCTAAAACAGATATAACAGGTCTTGGTATTCCTGCACAAGATACTACTTATGCAGCATTTACATCTGCAGCTAATGGTTTAGTACCTGCTGCTAAATCTGGTAGTACTAGTTATCTTACTTCTGCTTATGTATTAACTGGTGCTGGTTGGAAAGCTGGTACTAAGTATAATACCGATACTAATACTACTTATGCTGCTGTTACTACTGCTGCAAATGGTTTAATGACAAGCACCGATAAAACTAAATTAGATAGTATAGCTGCATCTGCTAATAACTATACTCATCCTACTTATACTAGTTCTGCTAGTGGATTTAAGAAGTTTACTGTAGATGCAACTGGACATGTTAGTGCTACTGCTGCTGTTGCTAAGAGTGATATTACTGCTCTTGGTATTCCTGCACAAGATACTACTTATACAGCATTTACTTCTGCTGCTGCAGGATTAGTACCTGCTGCTAAATCTGGTAGTACTAGTTATCTTACTTCTGCTTATGTATTAACTGGTGCTGGTTGGAAAGCTGGTACTAAGTATAATACAGATACTACTTATGCATCTGCTACAAGTGCTGCTGCTGGTCTTACTAAAGCATCTTATGTAGATGGAACAACTCTTGTGGTATTCTAAAAAATAAAATATTTTATTTTTATAACATTATTTTTAAATAATTATTGGAGGAGAGGTTATCCTCTCCTCCTTTGTTAAGAAAACTTTAAATTAATAATGTTATGAAAGGATAGCCAAAATTCATGGGTATCATAACTACAGATGATCAATATTATCATGATATTGCAGATGCTATTAGAGAAATTAATGAAAGCGAAGAAACATATACCCCATCATTAATGGCTGGTGCTATTAGAAATATGGGTAGTGTAAAAGGGGTTAAAGGAGATGCTGAATCTGAATATAGAAAAGGCTATGTAAATTTAACTCCTGCTGATATTGGAGCATTACCTTCTTCTGCAGCCGTTCAATCTGCAGAAAAAGCTACTAAAGATGCAGATGGTAATGTTATTAGTACAACTTATCAAAAAATTACAAATGTAACATCAAAAGGTGATGCTACAACGCCTGTATATTTTGATGCTAATGGAGCAGCAATACCAATTTCAAGTTATTCTGGTAATGCTGCTACTGCTGATAAATTACATAATCAAGTTGATATTACTGTTGGATCTTCTACTAAATCTTTTGATGGTTCTACTAATGTACAATTTAGTAAATCAGAAATTGGATATATTACAGCTGAAGTTGATGGAGAAACATTAATATTAAAATAAAATTATATAATTTTTGTTTTTATATAACATAACTCCATAATAATACCTATATATTCTGGAGGTAGTATTTTAATTATGGTTAACTTTAAATATTTAGATATTCCTCCTTTTAGTAAAAGAGAAGGGGACGCTCTTTTATTTAATGAAGATGGATATCTTGAATATTATATACCAGAAGATTACTTTGAAGGAGGAAAATCTACCTCTGCTAGTATTCAAGGTTCTTATATAGAAATTTTTGGATCTTTTATGTATAGGATATACTCCGATAAAGGTACTCCTGGAAAACTTATGGATTTTTCTTTTCCTACAAAATTTCTTTGTAGACCTGGATCTATAGAAAAGAAAAAAGATATATCTCTAGAAGAACATTTAGACGCTTCTGATTATAGGATTTTACGATTTGAAAAAGGTGATCAATTAATTACAAGATGTCATGTTGAACAGAATATTGATAATGTATCTGAGTTGTTTAGATTACATATTCAAACTGGTAGAATTCCAAACGATATAGACTATTCTTCTCTTTATAAATTTCCTTTTGAAAGTATGGAATTAAATTCTAAAGGATATTCTGTACATGCTCAAGCAATGGGATTGATTTATTCTAAGATTTGTAGAGATCCAGATGATGTGTCTAAACCTTTTAGAATGTCAAAAACTATTGATAAACAAATGATTGGGTATAAACCAATCTCTATTAAAGAAGCGGCTAAATTCGTTTCTCCGTTTGTTTCTCTTACATCTGAGAATTTGGATGAATCTATTATGTCTTCTGTACTTCTGTCTGAGGAAGAAAAGAATGGAAAAGCACATAAAGAAAGTCCATTAGAGAGAGTTCTTATGATGTAATTAAATATATAAGAGAATATTTAAAAAATAAAATTAATATGTATAATATTATAATTTTTGATAAAGATTTTCTATACTTAAAGGAGGATACAGCTTATGTATGCTGGAACAAAAGTAAACTGGCATGAAGTACTGATGAGCAATGCTGTTGCTGAAAATAGTAACGAATCGCTTCCTCTGTTTCTTTGTGTCTTTTCAGCAGATAAGGGTACCGAAGAAATTACAGATTTAACTTATACTGATTTTAGAAAAATGTATGGTGATAATGCTGATTTCTTCAAGCATGGCCAACCTTTAATTCAAGCACATAAGATTTTGGCTGCAGGTGGTAGAGTCCTTGGCAAGAGACTTGTTGCTGATGATGCTACTCTTGCTAATTTGGTTATTCTTGCTGAAATTATTGTTTCTGATATACCAACTGTTAAGTTTACTAAACAAACAGTTACTGATGCTAAAACTTTTGCTCAGGTAAAAGATGCAGCTCTTGAACTTAAGACTAGTACTACTTTTCCATTATTTATTATTTGTGATAATGGTAGAGGTGAATCTTTTAAAAATGTAAGAATTGCTCCTGATTATGATGCATCTAAGACTCTTGATTTTATGCTTTATAATATTCAAGATATCGAAGGTGTTACTGTAATGGAATCTAATAGATTTTCTCTTGATCCAGATGCTATTACTTATAGTGGAAATTCTAAGAAAAATATGGCTCTTCAGAAATCTACTATGAATCAGATCAAAGCAGAATGTCTTGTTGATAGTTTTAAAGAATTTATTGATAAACTTGGAACTGAAGCTGGATATGTTATCCCCGATGAGGAAACTGGAGAGAATATAGTTGATTATAGTACTCTCTATAATCTTGATATCCTTAATGCTTGCAGTAAAAAAGGTCTTCCACTTACTACGTTTAATGTGGATACTACCGAATTAGATATGAAAGCTACTTATGGATATACTCTTAAATCTGGAGATAACGGTTCATTTGGTTCAGCACCGTTCCCAGGTGAAAGTGGAGCAAGCACCGAATGGGTTAACGCTGCAACTGAATTTTTAAGTGCAGAAGTTCCTAGCCCATATTATTCTTATGATGAGATTTACGATCTTGATTATCATAAGATTGATTTCTGTGTTGATGCTAACTATCCTGATGATATTAAAAATCTTATTGTAGAACTTGCTAACTTCAGAGAAGATTTCTTCTATTTCAGAGATCTTGGAATAGATATTGATAATATTGATGAAGTTATAGAAAAAGTTGGAGATGCAACATGGTCTCATAGTCCATTTGTTGGCGACTATATGACTACTTATGATATTATTGATGATTTTTCTAAGAAGCAGATTAAGGTTACTATGCTTCATGGTGTAGCTCCTCTTCTTGTAAATCATTATATGAATAATCCTAATGCTCCTATTGCTGGAGAATTTAACCATTTCATTATTACAGAAATGGTTGATAATACTTTAAATATTATCCCAAGAATTACTCCAAAGAGAGATATGAAGACTGAACTTGATGATCTCAGGGTTAATTATGCTAATTATTCTTCTGATGATGGAATTATTACTGTTCAGTCTACTTATACTTCTCAGGATCATTGGGGTCCTCTCAGTTATTCTTCTAATGTTATTATCACTCAGATGTGTATTAAAGATATTAGAAGATATTGTCCAAAGATCAGATTCATGCTTATGGATGGAAATGATTTTGCACAATATAAGAAACTGATTCAGGATAATGTTATTAGTTACTATGAGAAGTACTTTAAGTCTATTGAGCTGGTTTATACTCGTGATGATGTTATGACTGCTCAGAAGATTTTTAATGCTTCTCTGTATTGTTATTATAAGGACTTCCCGCAGGGTGAAATCTTTGATGTTTTTGCTATTGAAGGAAACCCTGAATCGAATCCAGCATATTAATAAGGAGGAAGTAAAATATGGCTGCTGGTCTTAATTATATTAAGATGCCCAGAAGTGTTACAGAATACACTCTGATGAAAGGCGTTACTGATTTTTCCAATTTAAAGCAGTTTGATGTCTTTGAATCAGGCTACTCCTTCCTTACTGTTGTTGGTGTTCCTGATTTCATGAGCAAATTAGCTGCTAGAAGCCCTGCTGTTAAAAACCTTCAAGATGGTCTTGTCCATATTATGGAAGGTGAGTTTAGAGGACTTTCTGGTATTCCTGATATTACTGCTGATGCTGGTACCATCTCTAATGGTAACAACGAAATGATGATTATTAATAACGTAACGATGGATACTTCCATAACTGTTGAAATGACATTCTGGGAGAGATCTGGTTCTCTTATTACTAATTATCTTCAGTATTATCTTACCGGTATTAAAGATCCTTATAGTAAAGCAAAGACTTATCATGGTCTTGTGGGTTCTGTCTATAATGATCCAGGTCCTCAATATGAGGTATTTACGTTCCTCTATTATGTAACCGATAATACTATGAGAAAAGTTGAAAGAGCTTATCTTTTAGCTAATGCTCAGCCTACTATGGCTCCTAACTCTCAGCTTTATAATAGTACCAAGGGTACCATTGAGTTCCAAGAAATCAATATATCTTTTAACTGCTTCCCAATTATTGGTGATCAGGTTAACAGATATGCATCTATGATGCTTCAGAATGATATTTCTCAACCTAATGGTAATCCAAGAAAAGTTGTTCTTGACTTTAATGATTATGAATGGGCTGTTATGAAGGGTGGTTATAAGCCTGATGGTTCTGGTCAAACCAGAAACGATGGTATTGTTGAAAATACTGGTCTTGTTAAAGATATTCTTAGTAATACCAGCCTTTCCAATACTGTTGCTGAAAAGTATAATCAGAACGTTCCTCTTGGAAACCTGTAAATAATAAAAAATAATAAGATTATAAGAATTTATATCCGGTAGGTAAAAACCTACCGGATATATTTTTTATAAAATTCTAATATATTATTTTAATTTCTTAACCCATTCGACACACAGATCAAGAAATTTATTTAATTCTGGTTCTTCTCCAAAATAAGGAGGATATAGATCGGCCATGGTATATACATAATCATCCTCCTTATTTTTTCTAAATCCACATATTTTTGCTGATAATGATTTACCAGACATTATCTTATGATGGTTAACGACGCAAAGTGCAACCTGCCCTCTCAAATGTTCTTTAAGGCAAAAGTCTGGTAGTGATTTAAAATCTTTCATAAACAATACTGGTGATGATCCAATATCCCAATCACCATCCTCTGTCATAGATATCTGAAACTTATAGCCCCTGAAAGGAGTAAGATATCCAACAATGTTTTCATCAGCCTTTACTGTTAACTGAGGCATATTATATTTATCGTCAATCTTTGCGTTTTCGAAACTCATTTTAAATTCTTTCATTTTATTTCTCCTTTTTTATTTAATTTAAATTATCATATACAAATTACAGATACAGGATATAATAGCATTGAGCCGATACTATTATACTAAAGAATTAAAGATTGCAACCATTGGTATCCTAATCTGCAAACAAATTAATAGTATCTCTTTAATTCACTATTATACTATATAATTAAAATTATTAATTTAAAAAAAAAAGAAAACAGAATTAATCTGTTTTCTTTTTAATCGGTTCTATTATATCATAATTCCATATTACTATTGAATCCACGTCCCACATTGTAAAAATATGAGAATGATTATGAAAATATCTATAATTATTATGCATATGAACTTCCATAGCATCGAATTCATTGTATATCTTTTCTAAATCTAATTCATATTTATAATCATCATACCAATCTATTCCCCATAAATATTTATTTTTAATTTCTTTAAGATAAGGTTTTATATCATCGAAAGTTCTAATTTCTAAAACCTTACTTTTTCTTTTAATTTTAAATTCAAAAGATGTTTTTAATTTATCTATTTCAAAATATTCACTTTCACAAAAATTTTTCCATCCCCAACTACTATATTTAGGTGATGCCCAAATTCCTTTAGGCTTAACTTTTCTTGAAAAATCAAATTCTCTCATAGGTCTTTCTTTATCTAAAAAATCTGCTCCATAATGAATATATACTTTTCTATTTTTATATTTCTTTTTTCTTTTTGCTTTCCACATATTTTATTTTCTCCTTTTTATTTGATTTACATTCATTTTCAATATTATAATATCTTTTTTAAAAAATAAAAATAATAAGGTAGAGATTTCTCTCTACCTTTTATATTATTCAAATTCATCTTCTCCTTTAGATTTTTGAATACTACTATCTAAAGCAATTTGATCTTTAATCTTTTCAATTTCATCATCACTCATATAAGAAGGAATTAATTTTCTAATTAATCTCTTCTTAAATAAAGCTTTAGCTTCATCACTTTGTCCAGCCATTTCAACTTCAGTAATAGATTCAGCATATTGTACAGCACTATTAAGAAGCTGAGTTCCTTGTGTCATACTTAAGAATGCAGGAGGAGGTAATTGAACTTCAAGTGTAATATTTTCATCATATTCAAATCTATAAATTTTAGTAAAAACTTCAGATAAAAAATCTTCCATTTTAAGCTGCCTTTTTAAAACATTCCTAAGTAATTTAGCATTAGTCATAGTATATCTAACAGCAAAATCCATACCAGTAGAACTATTTACTATTTCTAATGGAACGCCTGTAGAATTAACAGCAGATTCTTCAAGATTAGCTTGTAAATCTGTTGGAAACTCAAATTGCTGGCCAGGCATTGTATCAAATTGAATAGGAGGATCTCCAGATGGGCCCATAGGAATAACAAAATCATTAAATCTACCAACAATACCCAATATATTATTGACAGATTCCATTTGTCTTACTCCAAAGTTTCCTTTTTTTATTGTAGTAATTACATTAAGTAATGATTGAGCAGTATTAGTATCAAGAGACTGTTTTACATAATAAACTCTTCTATCAAAGCCTCTTGTAGCCCAACCCAATACTGAAGTTAATGTAAGAGTAATCCACTGTTTAGCAGGTACTAAAGCATCCCAAAGATCTGATATTCCTCTATGAGTATCAGGATCTTCTTTAAATTTTAAATGATGAATATCATCAGAAGGAATGAATACAACATCCATATCTATAGTATGAGATATTTGATTATATTTATCATTAAATCTAAGAATTTTATAAATTTCTTCTTTTAAATCTGCATTAGAATTAATAAAAGCAGCATCTATCTTTTGAGAAATTTTTCCAGCTAATGTTCTTAACAATAAATTCTTTTGATTTTCTACATCTTCATTAGTAGTAACTTGCGTAGAAATTTGTCCATTATTAAACATACCTGTTATAGAATTATATCCTTTTACATTACCACTAGCATTTAAATCTATATTTTCGAATTGATTAAATTTAATATAATAAGCTCCAAACATTGTATCTTCAATATAAATAGGAATAATTTTATCATGTTTAATAGTTCTTAATACTGCGCCGTTTACTTTAACTTTTGTAGAATTTTGATTTTTATTTGCTATTAATCCATCAGCAGCAGATTTATCATCATCTTCCCATTCTAATTGATCATCTCTTACTGTTTTATCAAATTTTACAACTGTAGTATCTTTATTTAATTTTTCTAAATGATCAGCAAATTTATCATTAGTTTCATTGATAACAAAAGATTCTGATAATCCTTTTAAAAGTTCATTTCCAGAAGCTTTTTGTAAATATAAATTATTTTCTATTGCTTCTTTTAATACTTTTGATTTATCAAAATTAATTTTGATAATTGGTTCATTAGAATCTCCTGATTCCATTGTAACTGTAACAGGTAATTTTTTTATATCTTGATTAAACTCTTTTTTTGTTACAGATTCAGTAACAGAAAATGATGTATTTTGTTTTCTTTTTAATAATTGTTCTAAAGCTGCAGAATATGGTACACAATACACAAATTCTTCTCCATATTTAGAAGTATCTTCATACCAAGTTTCAGCTTTATTAGAAAGATCATACTTTTTGATCATCTCATAAATATTATTTTGAATAGCAGCATTTTTATCAGATTGAGGATTTTCTCCTCTAGCATGAACTTCAAGAAATTCTTTAGTATAAGAATCTGAGCATAAAACTGCGTCTCTTTTTATATCCAATGCTGCTTGAAGTTTAGTCATATATTTACATATAAGATCAAATTCATTATCTAATTCAGATATCCACTTAGTTTTTGAATATGCTTCCATCATAGAAGCAACCATATCTGTAGATTGAAAAAGAGAAGAAATATCATCTTCTCCACCACGACCAAAAGATTTATCTAATTTAGCTTGAGCAGAATTAGAATTATTTGTACTTTTTAAAAGTTTACGAAATAATCTAGATGTATTAGATATGTTTTTATATTCTTCATCTTGTTGTGTAGATTTTCTAATAGCATCATCTAATTTATCTGTAACCTGGGATTTAAATTCTTCAGAAGTATCATTAGTATAATATGTATTTGTATACAAATCATTAACTTTTTGTCTGAGAAGATCAAGAGATTTATTAATCTTTCTCTGATTTGCATTATCTGCCATAATTCCATTAATCTCCTATATAGATTAGATTATAGTGATGTTTTTGCTATAATGAAATAGCAAAAAAAAGAAAAGGTGATTAACCTTTTCTTTTTAAAATAAAATAAAGAGAGGAATTTTTTCCTCTCTTATATAACAATTATATTACTATATATATCTGCTATTAATTTGAATTTGTTTTTATATAATGAATATCTAATAGTTTTTATATTATTATCATTTTGGTTAATAATATAATTATAAATTTTAAGTCCTACTTTATCAGCTTTATTTAAATTAGTTATACTTTTACTAGCAGGAACCATAAAATTTTTTATACCATTAGATACATTTATATATCCTATTTCTGTATTAGAACTAACTACAGAAAAATTATTTATATTATAGCAATCATCTTCAGAGTATATACAGATAGTTTTATTATCTATATTATTATAAATATTAAAATACTTTATAGAATTATTACATTTAATATTAGATCCAAGAAAATATGTATTTTGAAATAAATTCATCATACTATTTTCATCTTTTAATTTTAGTAAATCATTAATTCTAGCAGTAATCATAATATTAAATATAATAGGAATCTTAATTATATTTATAAAACTTTCATCATCAGACATCATTATTATATATCCTGGAATATGGGTTACATATCCAGTAGTTCTTATAAATCCAGCAAATGATGTTATTATTGGATTTACATATTTACAAAAATCTATATATAGAGATGACTCCATTATAAAATAGCTCCTTTCTTAATATCTTCAATAATATTATTACTTATTGACTTGTCAAGAGCTATATCAAAAATTATTGCAGAAGAAGCATTATAATTATTTTCTATAAAAGCTTGAGTCATTTTTGATTTGGTAAAATAAACAGCATCTTTAAGAGAAGTATCTATAGATGGTCCATTATTATAAGAATTAAAATTATAAAATTCTTTAATATCAGATTCTACATCATAAATATCTCCTAAATTAAGCCATCTCCAACAAAATTCTAAAATATTAGATGTCATTAAATTATCTAAAAATTCACCACCACGAGAATATTTAACAGGATCATCATCATTACTAAACATATCTTGATGTTCATTACGAGAATAAGTTTTATTTATATCTGATTCGTCTTCAATAATTATTCTACCATATTGTGTATTTGGAGCCATGTTATTTTCAAGAACTATAGAAGGATAAAGTGAAGAATAATCGAAATCAACACAATTTTCCATCAACATAGTTGGCTTATTATTAATATGATATGTAATATCAGGATTATTATGCAATGGATCTCCTACTTGAGCTCCCGTGAATTTTATATTAGGTTTTTCATTATATATATTTTTATTATTTCCTATAATATATCCATAATTATAAAAATCTTTAGCAAATCTATTTGCTAAATATACACTTTGTCTATGACATTTAGCATAGCTTGTATTATTAACTAAACATTTTGTAAATATATAATCACAATCTGCTGTTATTCTTTCTATACATTTTTGTACAATTACGTCCATTATATTATAAAAACTAAATGTTTTAAAATCTATATATGGAAGCATATTAATATCTTTAGTTATATTAGAATAATCCAATTTTTTAACATTTGCTACATCTTCTCCTATAGCATTAAGAGCAAAGGATGGATAAGCTCCTCTTCCTTTTCTTCTAGATGCAAATGTTATCATTTGATCATTCCAAACTGTATGTGATGATATAGCTACAAAATCTCCTCTTTCTTCAAAATTATTTTTATTTCTTTCATCAACATAATATCTTAAAAATTTTGGAGAAATTCTTTTATCACATATTACATCAAGTACATTTCCTTGAAGTTCATAAATTCTTGCCATTATATAAGTAAGGTCAAACGACATATTCCATATATTAATAAAATCTGGTTCTGTTTTATTGATAATATCAAACATCTTTTCTAACATTTCTAATTCATCTTTAAAAAAGACTATTTTATATTGCATATTATCAACACCATATTTTACAGCTTTTTTATATCCACCAACAGCATTAATTACAAAATCTTTTAATTCAGAAATTACATCTTTTTTAGAAAATAATCTTTTATATTCTTGTAATGCTGGATTTCTTGGATCATCAAATATAAATTGATATGTCGTATTATTTTCTTCATCACAATAAGCTATAGCATTTATTGGAACTTCTCCAGGTTCTGGAAAATCTCCCATAGCATAACGTCCATCTGTTTCTATATCAAGATAAGCTTTAGATAATTTAAATATATTATTAGGATAAGATAATCCGAATAAAAATCTATAATAATTTTCAATATTCATATCTGACATAAATATAGAAGGTATAGTATGTAATTTTTTATTCTCACTAAATATTTTATTATCTACATTATATTTATAATAATCCATCATATTAGTGACTTCTGCTATAGCTTGTAAAATATTAGAGTATTTACAAGTGTATGGTGTTACATATTCTTTAGGTATAAAGAATAATACATAATCTGTAGGTATGATATCATCATTAAGCTTATAAAAAGTATATAATGGTTCATAAATTATATAAGTTTTCTTTTTCTCTTTTTTGTTATCTCTAAACAATATGAATATATAATCTTTTTCATATCTAGTATTTCCTTCTTCATCCTCTACTTTCTTTCTTGGTACATAAGATGTATTTAATACAGTTATATCGGACCCTTCTGGATATCCAGGAATTAATAATTTATATTGTTCATTATTCAAAATAAAACTCTTTGGTTTTTTACTCATTTTATTCTCTCCTAATTAATTAAAAATTATAGTAAAGTCGAGAAATATATAATTTTTAATTTACAATACTTCTAAATAATTAAAATAGAATATTGATATATTTATCAATATTATAATATGTTTCCAAAAAGGAGTTTACAATGAATTTTCCTAATCCACCTTCTAATGGTAATAATATTTATATGGGACAAGCTTATACTACAGATGGTAAACCAATACAAACAGAAACTATTCCTCCGTCTTCTAATAATAATAAATCTACTTTAGGAGTAAATTTTTCTGGACTTATTGGAACTAATGTTCGTACTCCAATTGCTCCAATATCTGGACCTATTAATACTGAAAAAACTTCTCTTAAGAAAAAGAAAAAGGGAACCAAAGTAGTTGATCCTACAGATAAAAAAGATGATATAGATCCTACTAATTCTAGACAAGTTGTAGAAAATACTGTTTATGCTGATTCTTATGCTACAACTAATAGAATGTCATATAATATTATTGCACAAGCAGATGAATTGCTTAAAGATTGTAAGCAAGATCTAGATTTTATTAGATCTCAAAGAAATCTTAAAGGTAAATATCATTATACTAATGCTACTTTAGCAAGTATGAGTAGTTTATTAAGTACTAAATTAGCAGCTGTAAAAGAAATTAATAATACAATTAAATCTGTTAATGATATGGAATATAGAAGATTTAAAGATATGAGAGCTATAGATCAGGGTGATGATAATAAAGCTATTATGGATGCATATAATGCTTATATTTCTGCTCCGATTGGTGCTCCTGCTTATAATCAACCATCTACTATGGACATAACAGCTGGATTAAATGGTATTATTAGAGGAGGAGTAGATAATGCTACTCAAAATAGTTTAGACTCTGGAATGGCTAATTATTTAGCAAATTTATCTCCTGAAGAAAATTTAATGCTTAATGATAATAATCCCAATATAGAAGAAGTATTAATATATGATGAAGCAACAGGAGCTAGATTTTTCCAATGGGTTGATAGAAAAACTAATCAGCCTATTCCTAATATGCCAATAAGTTCTGAATTAACTGCTGCAGATTACAGTGTCGATGTGAATAGAAGAATTGCAAAAAATAATAATTTAAATGATACAAAAAGAGTTATTATAAAAAATAGTTCTAATATGTCAAGATTTTAAATAATAAAAAAATAATAACGGGTTTTACCTGTTATTATTTTTTTATTTTAATCATTATATATCACCCCCTTCTTTTTTGCTTTCAAGCTCTTTAACCCTTTTTCTCAGTCTGCTATTTTCAGACCAGAAAAGGATAAGGGCACCAATAGTTGAGACTTCTGTTAATCCTGTAGCTGTTGCAGCGATCGTTCCGATTGCAAGACCGATGGTAGCAACATCCTTAGCAATAGACTTCTTATCCATAGTAGTACCCTCCTTCAGGCAAACACAAATAGGTTTTATTAAATTTTTAATTCCGTTTTCTTAACCCCGTATCTAGGGGAGGAAGTTTAACCTCATTCCTCATGAGGATGATGGTCTGAGAATTACTTCATAAAGATAGTAAATTTCTCAGTGCTCATCCGCTTCTCAGCGGGAGCAACCCTCTCATACCCCTTAGCAGGTGTCATACCGACCACCTTTTCAGGATATGCCTGAGCAGCGATGATAGATCCAACGATCCGAACCGGACCTTCAAAACTGCTTGCTTCCTGGAGGATCTGCTCAATAAGAGCTTCCCCTTCAGAGGTGCCAACAAACTCTGTGGTAACAAGACCAGCGCCCAGGTCACGTTCCACAGCCCTAGCATTGAGAATATAGTTCTCATTGCTGGGGATCTCCACGATGCTTCCATCATGATCGATGAATCTGATCAGATGAGGAGTCGTGTTGACAATGAGAGTATTGATACCCTCAAAACCACTGGTTGCAACAAAATTGCTACTCATCATAATACACCTCCTGAGATTGAGAATGAAAGTTTCTGTATCTTGTCATATTTATTATATATAATTAAAAAATTTAAAAATAAAATAATAGCAGGAAATTACTCTCCTGCTATTATTTTAAATGCATCTATACCTCTTAAAATAATGTCCTGATACTTTGACATTATTTTATCATGATTAGCAATAAAATCTTCAATTGTGACATTTACAACACCTATATCACATTGATTTAAAAGTATAACTTGATCATGAACCCATTGTCCATATTTAGCAATAAATTCTTCTTCAAGCTCTTTCCCAGTTTTTTCGCTTCCCCATGGCTTATTATTACCTTTTGACCAAACGTTAAAGGGAAGCATGTGCGAATGAATGATTGTTATATAAGGAGCAGCTTCTTCTTTATAAAATCCGATATTCTTAAAGATAATAGCTGCCCCAAAAGCAGACAATTTTTCATGATCATAAAAGCAGAGATCACCTTTTCTATTTACTCCAGTGTCATACTTTTTTGCACAGTCATGGAGTAATCCAGTAAAGAGTAACCATTTGTCATTCGTTCTTTCCATCATACTACCCAATACCATCAGAATATGAGTGTGAATAGATTCTGCATGATATTTAGAAGTCTGCTGGCCAATAAATCCAGCTTTTTCAGATGCTCCCTTCTGAAAAGGAGGAAAAATTACATTAGGACCGTAAAATTCTAATGTTAATTCATCCTCTGTGTGTTGATCTTTCATAAAGCTCTGTATAAATTCAGCAGGGCCTTTATCTTTGTATTTAATATCAAATATAGAAAATTTGCCATAATCCTCTTTGTCATACACTGCTTCCATAATATCTTCAACAGTGTTGCATTTGATTCCTAATAATTTTTTATTCATTTTATATTCTCCTTTATTGATTATTCAATATGTATTTTTATATATTTTATAATCATTGCTAACAAAAAGCAATTCATAGCACATTCTGTTTCTCCATTATATATTAGAATAATAGCTGAAATGAATAATATTATGTCAATGGGTATTTTTATTTTCATATATTATTCTCCTATATATTCTAAATATTAAAAAAATCTATATAATATTTTTTTGATAATAATAGCATAAAGTAAAGCCCATGCTGCATTATTCTGATACCCTATGGCAACCAATACAATTGAAGAGAGGGATAAAATTATCCCAGCAACAACTAATAAATTTTTTAATATTTTCATATATATTCTCCTTTATTAATTTTCAAGATAGACTCTAAAATTATCAAAATCTGTTTCTGGATACCACGATCCATCATCTGTATAAGAGTCAAGATATCCTCTTTCTATATATAATCTTCCAACCGGAGTCATAATTTTTAACATTCCACCATAAGAATACCCAGATGATTCATATACTATCACATTGTTAAAAGTATCAAATATTTTTAAATCTACATCAAATATAGATCCAGAATTGGTAGCCTTTAAAAGGATTCTTCTATCATCCCCTTCAATATCAAACCAGGTATCTTCATTAACCATTAAATTCTCATCATAAATAATATACATAATATCATATCCTCCATAAAATATAAACCAATATTTTTATATAATCTATTTCATTATTATAATACCTTTTTATTTATTATTAAAAAATAAAAAGAGTAGAGATTTATCTCTACTCTTCAAACTTTATTCCTTTAGAAGAACAAATAATCTTACTAGTACTCTGAGTATCAAATTCTACATTATGTGAGCAAATTATACATTGTTCAGAATTCATTATGTCAAGTATACTATTAAGAACTTGAATAAATGTAATTCTGTTTCCTTGATCAAGACCACCATCTAACTCATCATATCTAGGAATATTGTATTTTAAACTAGATTTCATCATTGCAACTGCAGAAAATACAAGTCCTATCATACATTTTTGAGCAGTAGATCCATTTGATATATCAGGAACCCTGATTCCACCAGGACCAATAAAAGGTATAGAAAATTGTTTTTCGTTTATTATTGGAATATCTAATTGAATCATCCCTCCAAACATATATGAAAGCATTCTGTTGCAGTCAATAATGATATCACTCATATATCTCTTTATATATTCTGATTGTATCCCTGTACCACTTCCTGGAGAACAAGCGTTTCTAATTACAATCATTTTATCATATTTATCAGACAGAGATCTGTATTCCATTTGATAATTTATTATATTTGATAAATTATACGTTATATTATTTATTGTATTTCTTAAAGGTTCTATATCTAATTCTATTGAATTAATTTTAGTTTTTAATATGTTTACAGAATCTACTTTCTCTTTTACTAAAGATATTTTATCTTTCACAGAATTGTATTCTTCTTTTAATTTAGATTTTTCATTATCTAAAGATATTATTTTATTATTCGTTTCTATAAGAGATTTTAAATTTTCTATAGTAATAGAAGTTTCTGATATTACTCTTTCTAAAAAATCACAATCTTTCGATAACGATTTAATTTCATTTTCTCTTTCTGTATATTCTGCTTCTAATTTACTAATAGATTCGTTTAAAGAATCTTTCATTAACTTATTAGCTTTATATACTTTAAGATCAGATTCCATTTCTTTTAGTTGAATAGATAATTTAGAAAAATTATCATATATAGACTTCTTTTCTATTAAATCATCAATAACGGAAAATTCTGGAAAAGTATTATGATTAATTATTCTTAAAGACAATTTATCAAAATCTTTTAAAAAATGTATTTTAGAAATTTTATCTATTATAGACTTTGATGTAAAATTAAGTATAGGTTTTAATTTATTTATTATATCTAAATAAATATTATCTTCTTCTATTCTTTTATTAAGATCTTTAGATATATTTTTATTATTTTCTAATTCTATTTCTAGGTTAGAAATTTCTTCTTCTGATTTTATGTTATTTTTAATTTTTATATACTTTGTAATATATGGGCAAGTATCAATATTACATTTTTCTGGTCTTGTATAATTAAATTCCTTTAATTCATTATAATCTTCTATATATTTTTCTAAATCTTTTTTAGTAGATATTATAAATAAAGTAATTTCTTGTAATCTTTTTCTTAATTCAATTATATCAGATTTAATATCAGATTCATTATTATAATAATTTAATGCGATTTTAATATTATCATCACTATATAATTCTTGTATTGTAGAAATCGTTGTCTTGAAATTTTCTAAATCACATTTTAAATCTTTTAATTCTGATAAAGAAACAGATTCTAATATATTAATTTCTGATTTTTTAATATAAGAAGAATATATCGATAATTCTTTTTTAATATCTTCTACAGCTTCTTCTATATTAATTTGAACTTCATTTCTTGATAGAGATAATAACTTATTTTTATTTTCTTCCAAAGAATTATATATAGATTGATTAATACTTAAAAGACTATTAATCTTAGATTTATTTAAATCATAATTTTTATTATATTCTGATAATTTTTCTTCTTCTTTTTTCAAGACATTATCGAAATCTTGATTTTGAAGATTTATATTTAATTTGCTATATATCTTATCTAAAATTGATTTATTTTTCTCCATTTCCAAATTAATAATCGTCAACCTATCAGAAATAGAGTTATAAAGATCCTGCATTTTATTATCCGGATCTATTAATTTAACAGTAGTTTCAGATTCTGATAATTCTTTTAATAATCTATCTCTTTCTATATTAAGATTTTTTAATTGAATTTCTAATTGAGATTTTTGTAATTTTAACTCATTTTCATTTCCTATTTCGTAAATCTTATTATTTAAAGTATTCATATAAGATTTAAGGTTAGATACTTTTTTAGAAATATTTTTATAAATATTATTATAAGTATCTAATGATCCAATATAATTAGCCATATATTTTCTTCTTTCAGAAGGAATCATATCTACAATTCCTCTAGATTCAGAAGAAACAAATGATAAATCTAAATATATAGGATCTATCCCCAATAAATCGTCTCTTATTTCTTTAAATGAAGTAATATTTCCATTTGGATTTAATTCTTCATTATTCTTTTTAATAAACGCCTTAGTAGTTCTTCTTGTTCTAGATTCATCTACTAAAGATTGTATTAAAATTTTATATACAATAGGATTATTAGATTCATCATAATCTAAATAATGAATTTCTTTTTCACCAGGATATTCTATAATTTGTCTATTTCCAAATTGATCAATAAAAACATCTGTTCTAAACGAATCAGAAGAATCTGGATTTGGTGTTAATGCTCTTATTATTGTAGATTTTCCTGTTCCATTTTCACCAGATACAAGTATAATTCTATTTTTAAAATCTAAAAATGGTAATACTAACTCATCTAATCCCATGCCATTTAAAATATTTATATAACCTTTAATTCTAAAATAAGTAATTTTCATTTCTTACCTCTTATAATATCTGGTATATTTGATATTATATGAAAATAATTTAAAAATATTATAACCAATCCTCATTATTAGCATCTACTTGTTTAATTTTAATTTCTACATTATCCATATTAATATCTCTATGTGTATATTTAAAATGCTTAATAGCTGAAGATTTAGCTTTATCTTTACCATTAGCATCTTCTCTAATAATAATTATATTTTCTTTCGTATTTTTATCAATAAAAATCACATCATAAGTTCTCATAAAATCTCCTTTATTTAAAAATAATAATATATAAAGTGGTTTATTAAAGTATAAAAAATTAAAAAACATGAGAGGAATAAGAACATTCCTCTCATGTGTTATTACCAATCTTCTTCAGAATTATTATTTTGCTGAGTATTATCTTCATTAATTGTATTATTAATAATATTTAAAATATCTTTTTCTGACAAATCTTGTTTTACAAAATTATTTAAATTTATAGATTCTGTAAAATTTATTGATTTTTTTAATTTATAATTAATCTCATTAATATCACTATATAAAGTATCAAAAGCATCAATATACTCATTAATTACACTATATAATGATTTATTATTTTTAATATTTACGTTTAAATCGTATCCATAATAATCATAATCATTAGATGAAAATATAATAAATAATTCATGTCTAAAGAAAGCTAATTCTTTAAACATTAGTTCTATGCATTGATTTAAATCACTTATATTTCTTTTCATTTTAATATCATTAGGTTCTAATAACCATTCTCTAAATTTAATAATAAATTTATCCAATGAATTAAATATTTCATCTAAACTTAAAGAATATAAAATATCTGTCTCTTCAACAGGAATCGTAAAACACGAAGGAATACGATTTTTAAATTCTTCTTTTATATTTTCTTTTTTAGTTTCTGCATATTTATAAAAATGAAATGTTGATACTAATAAAGAATTTTTTGAAATTATTTTATTTTCTAATTGAATAATCATATCTGCAGTTGTTTTTAAAAATATACTATAATCAAAAAATCTAACTGCCATATAATTAGACAAATCGTCTAATACAGTTATATAATTATTTAATTTTTCTCCGATTTGAGAATTTAAAATACATTCTCTTATATTAAAATCATTATTCATAAATTCAATCACCATCTTTCATTAAGATATAACTATCATATTTTTTATTGCTTCTTTATATTTTTTATCTTTTATATTATTAATAAATTCATTCCAAATCTTATAATGCTTATCGGATTCAACTTTTATTCTTTTATTAAGTTTATTTATAACTTCTTCATTATCAAATTTTTCTATATCTATACCATCATAATTTTCTTTATATACATAAGGATTTACATACCCATTCATATAATTATGAATTAATTTAAAATCTAAAATACTTTCTTCATCTAAATCATGATTAATAATAATTTTATTTAAGAATGTAGAAACTATTTTAGTTGCAGATATTACAGCTTTTATTAAATAAATATCTAAAGGAATGATATTACAAAATAAAGAGTACCATTTTATATCATCATTATTATTAAATTCTCTATTATTATTTTTTTCATTATTATATATTTCTTGTACTAAATAACAAAAATATTTTCCTAAATATTTAATAGCTTTTTCATTCAAAATATCAATACAATTATTAAGTTCTACATTATTTACATTTGCAAAATATCCAGTATTTGTAATATCCTCATAATAAATAGCTGTACAACAATCTTTAAATTCTTCAAAACTTTTTGATGATTTATATTTGCAATAAAAATCTTTTGGTGCATTAGGAAATTTTTCTTCCTTTTCTTTTAAAAACTTATTTTTTGCATCTAATAAAATTTCTTTTTTATAAGAACTATACATTTATTTTATCCCCTTTCTATATTATATTGTCATAATTATAATATCTTTTTATTTCATTAATTGGTACATTATAAAAAGAGTAGGGAATTTCTTCCCTACTCTTATATATTAAAATCTTAAGATATTAAATTAATGTCATGGAATGCCATAACCAATTTTATAAAATTATATAGTATATTTTTAGCCGTCTTCAAAATAAACTCATATATATCTACAAACCTACGTTTCTGGTTAGAAATAATTCATAATAAGATACTCGCAGCTCTTTATATTATTGGAGCCTAATCTTATTACTAGCATTTTTAATTAACTTAATAATCTTAAGATCTAATATCATTAATTATAATGCCATGAACCAGTACTTTCATCTATCCATATTTTTGTACTAGAATTAAATTCTAATAATTTAAGATCTATAGTATTATAAAAATCATAAATATTATTAATCAATTTATTGCTTTCTTTTAATAAATTTAAAGGATCTAATATTTCTAATTTATTAGCATCTTCATATTCTTTAGCAAAATCTTTATACTGTGGAATAGATAAAAGACTATTCAATTTATCAAAATCAACATTTATTTTTAAAGTATTTAATTTAGTTAATACATAAGTATTAATTTTATCATCAGATAATGTAGACTCGTTGTATTTTTTTAAAGTAGAATTTACAAAATCAATATCATCTTTTATTCTTTCAGCAAATTTCATATAATATTCTTTTATCATAGGTGATTTTAATATTAATATTTGAGAAATAGTCAATAGCTTACTATTAAAATCCCCCAAGATAATATCAGGAACAACAAGTTTAAAACTTGAATTAACTTGTTCTTTAATAATAAGTAAATTTCTAAGTTTGTTAATATTAAATACAATATTATTATATTGTATTCGTATATCTTCTAAAGTTTCATTTATTGAACTTCCATTTATTGTTGTATTTCTTGAAGGGTTGTATAAAGAAATTAATGATTTAGCTTTTTTAGATTCTTCTTTGTCTAAATATTTATGATCAGTTTCTAATACAATTTTTCTTTGTCTTTTTATTCTATTTAAAAGTTCTGTTATAGTGATATTTTCTTCCATGTTAATCCCCAAATTCATTAAAAAAATTATAAATACTTTTATCATATAAAGGTTTAATATTTGGAGAATCACATTTATCTTTATTACATTCAGTATTTATAATTTCATATTTTATTGGACATATATAATCACATCTATTACATTGATATCGGATTAATATATTTTCTTTAAATAATTTTTTTGTAATTAATTCTAATTTATTTCCACAATGAGGACAGGTATTATCACAAAAAATAATACCCTCAACAGGTTTTTCTTTTTTAAATCTATCTATTCCTGTGCAAAGTTTTAATTCTTTCATATATTCCTTAAAAAATAATATTATAATTATATTGGTAGAGTAATTAAAATATATACTCTACCAATATAATATTTTAATTATTCTTTAGATATAAATTCCATAAGAGTTCCTTTTTCTATAGAATCTCTTACGCTACTTATATTAGTTCCAAATTTTATAAGAGCTTGAATAATATTATTTCTTACTTTTTCTGGCAATTCTTCATTAGTAAAAGAACATAAAGTAAGATCTTCAACATTAGAACTTTTATTATATTCAAACCAATTTTTCATTATTATATTCATACATAATAATGCAACATAATTCATTTGAATATCATAACTATAAATATCTATTCTCTTATCGTTAGCAACCCTGATAATTTCAATACCAGGTTTATACTGTAATGCATCATCTAATCCTAATAATCCAAAATAAACTTCTCTTAATAATTGAGATGAAAGATCTGCATTAAAATTTTCATTAAATGCTAATCTTGGTATTCCAACAAAAATACAAATTCCAGGACCTCTTTTTTCTTTATTATCAACATGAATAGAAATTTTGTCAATAATAGGTTTAGTAACATTATTAATTACAGAAATATATACTGGGTTAAATATGTTTTCAGTATCTGAAGTTAAACATATTTTTGTTGTTATAGGCTTATTTTTATCATATACAATTTCATCATAATGTCTTAATAAATATCTATCAATAGAAGAGTATATAAATTTAGGAACTTCAGGAAGTTTTCTTATATTAGATTTACCAGGATTATTATAATAATCTGATAATATTGTAATTTGAGCTGTAACGATAGACATTATTTCAAAAATATGTGCCATTATAAATCTCCTTTTTATTTACGTGATACAGGAGTATATTTCATTTTAGATATATAACCTTCTGCAATCACTTTACAGTCAGGATATCTATTTGATGATTTTTTAGACATTTCTGTAAAAGGTTTCTTCCTTCCATTAACAATCACAGTGCCAGGAGTAAATATTCTAGACATCTTCTTCTCTATAGCCGTTCTCTCCTTAAACTGTTGCTCTGAATAAAGAAAATATACATAAATGTTTCTATCTTTTAGAATATTTGGACTCATATTAATAATCTCCTTTAATATTATTAATAAGTCGAATTATTCTAAAGAAGTAGTAATAGTTCCAACTCCATCTTCAGAATCGGATTCTATTAATACTTTTTCTTCTACATCAATAAGTGCTCCCAATGTATAATCTTTCTTTCCTTCTATATCAATAATAAGAGGCATTAATCTATGATATGTTTCTATTGTTTCTTTAACCATATCATCTTTTACATAGTCGTAAGAAAGACCAAGTTTCTTTTTAATTTCAATAGCTTGCTTCATATTATATAAATCATTAAGTTCTATCAATGTTTCTTTATAAAAATCTCTCCATCCATTTGGTTCTTGATAATCAGAAAAAGAACCATCATATACTTTTGCCATAGGGCAAATAATACCAGATAATCCAGGATCTGATGCTGAAGAAGAGTCTAAATCTACACGTCCCAAATGAGATGGATGAACACTTCTGTAGATAATTGGAACAGCTGTTCCATTACCCTGATCACCTAATCCAGATATTCCTTTGTAAGTATACGATAATGCTAATTCTGCATCATTATCATTAACAAGATCTACATAATCTACTAAATTAGCAGAATTTATAGATTTAAGTATATAATCTGGAGCTGTATCTATTACTCTTGTTACATCTTTAAATGTAATATTTTTCCCTTTATCAGAAATTCTATAAATACCAGTAGAGATTTTCTTAGCATATATAGCAGGTAAATATTCATCTGCTTTTCTTGGATGCTTTGTAGATATATCTATATTGTCTCTTTGTTTTAAATAAGAAAATTCTCTCATCATCCATCTAAGAATACAATAAGTATTTTCTTTATCTTCTAATGGTAATCTTATAGATTGTTTTGTCTTAAGATCATAAATACTTTCTAATGAATCAAGTACAGGAATTCCTTTATCTAATGTAGCAGATTGAAAATCTGCACCTAAAACTTTATTCCAATATCTCGGATCATAAATATCATTAAATTTATTTAATTTTTTAACACTCTTTAATACTGTATAACAGAAAGATTCTGTTACATTATCTTTATCAAAAACTCTTTTTGCTACAGATAAAATTATTTTATTATGTTTATCTGTAAAATTATAAAAAATATCAGGATTTATTGGTTTACCGTTTTCATATGGTTGAATATAAATCGCTTCTAATTCTAACATTTCAAGAGCACCATAAAATCCATATCTTCCTAAAATGAATTTTATAGTATCAGTCTTTTTGGTAAATACATAACTTGCAAACAATACACATCTATGAGATTCTTTATCACACATATCTACAAGGTCATAATACTCTTTATATACTTTAATAGGCATAAACTGAGTCTTTAAAGTAATAGATTGTGTTTTACTGTTAGATGTAGAATTATTATATGTACTACCATCAACTATCTGAAAAATTGGATTATAATAATTACCAAGAATTCTAAAGTAATATTTATCAACATATCTTGGTAAAGCTATTAATACATTTACAATTCCTTCACTCTTCTCCAATTCTCCAGTTTTATTATCAACTCTAATCTTATTATCTGGTACATTAAGTTTTACATAGTATATTATTTTTAATAACATAATATCTGAGTCTCTTAAATTAATATACTCATAATTATTATCGATTTTTTTACCATTCTTGGTTTTAGATGAATAATATTCATAAAGAGTTCTGTTGATCTCATTATAATCTTTAATAGTTTCAAAATTTAAAACTTTTAAAACAAAATATTTATCTCTTTGACAAGATAAAATTACTTGTTTCATTCCTTCTATTAAATCTTCATCATTTCTTTGAAACCAATAATCGTTAAATTGTTCTCTATTATCTTTATTAAATTTATACATAAATTCATCAACAGATGGCTTATTATTTGGAGAAACCATCATTTTACCAATATTTCCAGAATATGGATTTCTATTTTCTGGAGTTGGTATTTGTTCATAATTATAAGAAAAATTTTGATTCATTTAATCCTCCTCGGAATTATACTTGTCTGTTAACGTTGTCTCAATAGTAATTCCCATAGGATTTGCAATATTAGTATTTTTATCATTTAAAATTAATTTAGCTTCAATATCGAGTTTATTACATATTGATATCAATTTATTCATAGTGATATCATCACCTTTTAATATTCTCTTATCATTTAAATAATTTTCTCCAAATCTAGAAGAGTACCTATCTATGTCCATATGTTTAGCAATGATGGCTTGTTTTATAGCTTTCATATGCTCACTTTCTCTTCCAGAAATTGGTGGAACAAAAATTTCATCAGAATCTGATAACGATAAATTTTCCATTTCTCTAACTTGATCATTTTTATTTAAAAAATCATTTATATTATCAACATTAGAAAAATCTATAATTTCTAAATTATCTTTATTATAAGATAACTCTTCTTCTGCTGTTTTTGGATATTTTACAAAATAAATATGACCATCTGGGTAAATTCCAGGTCTATCATCAGATTTACCTCTAAAAGGTAATATATATGATTTATCTTGATTATTAACTTCAAGAGCAGTCATATAATAAATAGATGGATTATTAGAATACATATCATATTTACTTTTATATTCTTTTTCATCGATAACATCCATCACTTTACCATCTATAGAAGTATTGCGATATTGCATATCAATCTCCTTTTAAACAAATTTCTATAAAATATAGAGAGGAATATTTCTATTCCCCTCTATATTTTAACACAACTTAAGATATTATTCCTGAATTGCAGAATCGTCCTTAATAAGAACCTTCATAGCTCCATCAGGAATAATACTCATTTCAATTTTACCATTCTCTACTTTACCAATGGCTTTAAAGCAATTTTCAAGAACCAATACAGCAGGATCGGTCTGAGAAGTATTATCTTTTACCCATCCGATAATCATTTCAAGAATAGTTATCATAGAAGTAATGCAAATATCAAGTCCTAAGAATTTAAGATTATAAAGTTCCTGACCAGCAGAAGTAAAATAAACAAGTACTGTAGAATTAGTACTAAGATCAATAGTGTCTACACCCTTCATATCTTCTTCATAACAAGTCCAAGTATAATCCCATCTACCAGCAGAAAGATTTCCAGGATCAGATTCATTTGCAAAATATTCTACTTTAGCTCCAGCAAGAAATTCATTAGATAATGATCTAATAATGATTCCCTTAGGAATATTATGATTTTTAACTGAAGCGAGATATTTAGATATACCAGTAAATAAAATATTGGCTATTCTATATGCATGCTGTGGACCAAGAAGAATAGACTGTTTTGCCAGTGCTCTGCTAAAATCTTCAGAAATATTTGTTTCTTTAAACTTCATTTCCATGTTACATTTCTCCTTTCGATATTACATATATTAAAATAAAAGATAACCCTTTATTGGGTATCAAGATTATAATACTTTATTGTTTTTAATTTTATAAAGTTTTATTTTAATCTTTTTTATCTGCCTGTTTATTTTTTATGAAATCTTTAAATTTTTGTGTTTCTTCAAAAGTTTTTTCTATTATTCCTATATTATTTTCTATTTTACCTGGATATGATATTAAATTAGAATTAATAATAAAAGAATCTTGACCAATATCATCAGGAATTCCAGCATATCTAATATTAAAATATCTATTATCAATATTCATTATTCCAGATATGCTAAAAATATTTCCTTCATTGGTATTATAAATATTTAATAAAGTATTTCTAAGCTCATTAATAAAAATATTATATTCTTTTGCTATTATACTAGTATAATAGCAAATGCTTTCTAATGATTCATTTTTAAATCTAATAAAAGATAGATCATCAATTACTTTTATATTGGTATTAATATTCATAATATCTTCATCAGATAATTCTTGAGGATATTCTTTATTGCCAATAATAATATAAAGACTTTTAAGTCCATTAATACTATCTGTAACAGGAGACATTGTAATAATATTATTACAAGATCTAATATAAACATCTAAAAGTTGTAAAGTCTCATATTTATTAATATTAATTTTTTGTGACCTTAAACACTCAGTCAATTGATCTATTTGATAATCTATATTAAATATTGATCTTATAATAGGATATTTATCAAAAAATCTATTAGATTTGTATGCTTTATTTTCATAAGGATCAAAATATGAAAATCCCATGTTTAATCTCCTTTACTTGTATCTTTCTATATTATTCATAATATCTTCCATAGGAACTATTGGAATATTATATGAATTAGCCATTTGTGTCTTATAGCTTGTAAAACCAGGTGTCGGAACTACTACATAGCTTACATCTTTTGTAATTGTTCTATTAAAATCTACAATAAATCCATTATCTGTTAATAATTTTACCAATGCTTTATCTCTAGTTCCAGATAATTTTACTATTTTACCTTTAACAGGTACATATTCTACAACATTTCCATGTTGAATCATATAATCAATATCTTCATAAAAATACTTAAATTCTCTAGCAATAGTATCTGCTATAGCAGGTCCTATGCCTTTAATAGATGACATGAATTCTATACCTTTTTTATAATAAAATTTACCAGGATCTATCATTGTAAATAATTCTCTTAATTTAGAATATTTTATTTTTGATAATATGGTTTCCCATGTTTTTGTAGATATACCTGTAAAACCAATAGCTCCTAAAAGTTTAGCATCAGTAATAGGATCTTTTAAAAGCCCAATCAATTGATTAGTAATATTTACAGCTTCAACAGGACCAAATCCTTTATTAATAAACTTAATAGATCTATCTTCTTGATTAATCATAATCATCTCTTCTAGTAAATCTTTAAGATGATAATATCCAAGTTGCTGTATTGTAGCTTCTCCAAATCCTTCTAATCCTAATTTAGCAAACATATTAACCATTCTAGCTAATTGTCTACCACCACAATCAGGATTTATACATTTAGCGGATTTTCCAGAATCTGATATTTCTATAGGAGATCCACAAATAGGACAATTTGTTGGAAAAACTTCAGCAGAAACTCTCTTTTCATTATCTAAATTAAAATCATTGAAAGGTTTATATACGTAAGGCATTACATCATTTACATATTCTATAGCTAAAATATCTCCCAGATGTAAATTTAACTCTTTAAATCTAGCAAAAGAATGTCCAGAAGATTTAGCATGAATAGTTCCATAAAATTCAACTGGATCATAATGAATCATAGGAGTTATAGAACCATCTTGCCCTACAGTGTATGTGTATCCTCTAAATATTGTTTCTTTTCTAAGAGGATTAAATTTTACAGCAATAGAATATTTATTAATAAAATTTTCTCTTCCTAAAGATTTTCTTATATTCTCATCTCTATAAGATGCTACAATTCCATCATACATAAAAGGAACCCAAGGTCTAGAAGATTCTGCATTTTCTGTAAACATATTAATCCATATTAAATTTTCTAGATAGTTTCCTCTTACAACAACAGATCTTAAAGGACATCCTTTAGATATAAATTCTTTATTTAAAAATTCTATTTCTTGTACTCTATCAGAATTACATACAGTTTTATATATTTTTTCTTCTACAGCTAATGGAACTAATGTGATAAAATCTCTATATTTCCAAGCATCAGAAGAAGAAAATAATCCTACAATAGCAGATCTACAATTCTTATAATCATAATTTTTAGCCTTATTAAAGAACGGTAAATCATATTGAGTAATAATAGCTTCGAATTTAACTCCAACCATAGGACTATTTGGTGTTCTATGTGGAAATCTATACCCTTTTAATATCGGTGTCAAATCTGAAGCTTTTCCTATTCCTGTATCTCCTCTAGATCTTGCAGAAACTATAACATCTGTACAATCTGCTTCTATAGAAATTCCATCATATTTTAACTCTAATACCATATCAAAAATTGTATTGGTATTTATAATTCCTCTTTTAATATGATCTTGAATAAAATCTCTTTCTACGATTTTTACATTAGAATCCTCATAAACTCCTCTTGTAATAGCATCTCTTTCTAATACAAATTTACATTTGTCAAGAGTACCAACCAATTCTGGATGATTATGAGATGTATCATGTAATCTTTTAGTTATATATTCACTTTCTGCATGATTATTATTATTAATAAAATCTCTATAGTCTAAATATTTTCTTTCATCTACAATAATATTATTAACAAAATAATTATCTTTTTTATCTGGAATTGGATTAAAAGATATAGCCTCTCTCATAGGCTTTATTACTTCACCATTGTTATTAGTAATAATAGGTTCAGAAGATGTAAAATTAATAACTTCTGCTCCTACTTGAAACTTTGGATCATATTTTTTATATTTTTCTAATAATAAATCATAAATACCATCTTCAATTGGTAATAATTCTTTATCAGTATCATTATAAGTAATATTACATATTAAAATTATATTTTTAAAATCTTCCAATTCATCTTTAGATAATCCTGTTTTATTGTAAAGCATCATTGCATAATTATTTAAATATTGTTTATTATCATAAACTAATTTAGTACTACCAGATCTTAAATCGTTTAATATATTATTTATAATAATATCCTTCATATAAACCTCCTTTCTTTAATTTATATATTATTCATTTTCATAATAGGAATTTCTCTTTTCTAGTCTTTTATCTTTATTTTTTCTAGAACTAAGAATAAACTTTCTATAACTCTCATATCCTTTAAATGTTCTATATTTGCAATTCTGAACATCAAAGCAATTATTTCCTCTAGCTAACTCATAAGAATTTGTAGAAGCTATAACATAAAATTCTATTCCTAATTCTTTTGCATCTGGAATGATTAAATTTTTAATAATATCAACTACTTCAGAACAATAATCAATACTAAGTCCAGAATCTATAGCATCAAGAAATACAAATAATTTTTCTTTATTATCTTTTTTATATTCATGAATAGCTTTTCCTATTTTTCCAACAATATCACCAATATTGTAGTAAATATTTTCTCCTTCGGATGAAGAAAATCTTAAAGCAACTTCATCAAATTTATTATAAAATGCAAGTTCTGATATTTTATTGCCACCGCCTTGCGTAAGATTATTAAATTCTAATATTTTAATAGATTCATTTTTTCTTAATTGGTCTTTCATTTGATTAATCATGGTAGTTTTTCCGCTACCATTACAACCCACTAAAATAGTTAAACCTTCTTCAATTTCTATACAATCTTTTTTGTATAAATTTCCATCACCATAATAATCTTTAAAAATTTTAAATGTGTACATTATTCTCTCCAGTATTATAATATAGAATTTTATAAAACAGTAACGATATCAATATTATAATATCTTAACATTATCTATTTTAATATCTTCATTTAGAGATAGATTATATAGATTATTAAATTCATTTAAAGTTGTTTTTATTTGTGGGGGAGATAAATATTCAAGAGTACTCAATCTGACGGGTTTAAATGATATTATAGAAGTATTTGGATTTGATTCATCTATGTCGGTAAGAACTATTCCAGAAAAAATAATATATTTAACAGATGAATTTTTATTGATTGATTTTAAAAAAGTTTCATCATTATTTATATCACTTACTACAAGATCTATAGAATCAGAATTTCTAATATAAATTCTATCAGCATTATAAATATCTATATTGCTATATTTTTTAAGAAATTTATTTTTAAATTCTTCATAAGATTTAAAAAAAGGTATTATATCTTCAGATTTCAAAGTTATTATGTAATCATTTTTAATATCTATATTTATATTTTTTACTTTATCTAAAGATGATATAGATATTAATTTATGTAATTTTCCAAGTTTATAACCAATATCCATAATATTAATTCCTTTTTAAAAAATATAAAGAGGAATATTTCTATTCCTCTTTATATTATATATTTTATTCTTGTTCTGGAGCATGACTCATATCTTCAGTAAAAGCGATACCATTAATCATAATAGCATTTTTCTTTTTAATTTCTTCTATTTCATATAGAGTTTTATACCAATGATTAAAATCATATCCTTCCTCCATAAATTCAATTGCATCAATTGGATCTTCTGGAGATCTTTCATAAAATTCTAATGCTGGAATTAATGCTGCATATTTTTTATGCTTTTTGATCTTCTTAAAAACCAATCTGTATCCCATGGTTTTTAATCTAGTATTAAGAATTTCAGCAGATCTATTTTTTGCTTTATAATCTAATTTGATATCTACATTATATGGATCACCAACTGCTGCTTCTTCAACTAATCTTCTACCATGTGGGGATAAAGAATGAAGAAGTAAATTAATTACAACATATTCTGTTCCCATATGATCAAAATCACCAGATTCCATTTGACCAAATTTTATAGGTGTATTAGAATTAGGCTCTCTATAATTCTTACTTGCTTTACTTTTAGTATTTTCATTTTTAATATTAGTAGAACTTAAACTAGCAGCAGAAAATTTTTCTTCAGCAAACTGTTTAAGCCTTAAACAATATATCGGAGCAGCTATCATTGGTCTTCTTGATTTTATAAATCTATAATTTCCTCGTGAATCTACAATAGGAACCATCAAATATGATTGGCTAATCCATGGAAATTCTTTATACAACATTCCTAATTTATCTATATCCATAGTTTCAGATATAGGATTATTAGAAATTGGAATACATGTTTTCTGTAATATACTTTCTAAAAAGTATATCATAGACTGTCTATCATATGAGTTTACATAAACCTTCATTTCTTCATACTGTTTAGGAGATTGCAATTTGATAAATTTCATAATATCATCCATTGCAGCATCTATATCATCTCCATAATATCCAGATCTTATTCTGTCAAGAATACACATAGAAATATAATTAATTTCTAATTCAAATATTTGTCCAGCATTTTCTCTGTTATACATTGTAGAAGAATTTTTAATCATTTCTACAGGTGTTCCATTAGCCATTTTAGGCATTAATTCACTTGGAATAATTTTAGATATTACACCTTTTCCACCATATCTGTCTGCTACTTTATCTCCTATTCCTAATGGTCTATTCTCCATAACAGTAAATTCAATTCTGATATTAGAGAACAACTTTTTCTCCATAAATTTCTTACCATTAACTTCAGAGACTGCTCTAGAATATAATTTATCTAATCTATATGTAAGTTTATATCCCTGTGCTTTATAAGGTCCAACAGCATCCATAATCTCTGTACACATTCTAATCCTATCCTTATAATAGGCATAAAACTGCTGATTATATGTAGACTTAGAAATATATTCAGGATTATTACAATAAAGCTGAATATCAATTACTTTTCCTTTAATAGTAATTTTATCATCAGACATCATCATCTGTTGTAACCTAGATACAGATTGTGTATAGATTGCTTCTTCTCTTTTTTCCCTACGATAAGCAAGAAGAATTCCATCTTTAACATCTTCTCCAATATCTGGAAATACTTTATAAATAGAATCGTTTCCATAAATATTAAGAGGAATATCATTTTCATTTAAGATAATTTCTACTGTACGAATAAGAGGTGCAGAGAGCTTTTGAGAACAAGTATCAGAGATAATTACAGAATCTTCCATATTATGATCAAGAGCCATATAAGCAGTATTTACATTATATCCATCTGCTTTATTCCCATAAGCATCAAAACCAGTAGAACGTCTAAGAATTGTATTAGGCGGTATAATAGAGCCAGGAACAGAATAAGCATCTAATGTAGAATTATTATAAAGAAATCCATAACATTCGGTTTGATATTTATATGATACTCTTTCAATAACATCAAGACAATTAGATTCTGTATCTTTTACTATTAAATAATAATGATGATTTGGTGCATAAGAAAATTTAGAAATCTTAGCAAGTACTTCTATAGGAGAAAAAGATGATGCTCGATGTGAATTATCATTTTTTTCATGAGCAAATAATTCAGAAGAATTAATAATAGAAGAAGATCTCTCTCCAAAACGATTCTCAAAACCTGTACCAAGATATGGAGGCTGAGCTTGTGAAAGTGTAAGATGATGGCTTTCATGTACAGCATGCATCAGCTTCCTCGCACCGCTATTTGTAGCACTATTTGGTTGTAATAACCCTTTTGCTAATATTTGTTCTTTTGTTTCTAAATTAGAATAACTTTCTTGTACTTGTTCAATAAAATTATTTGATTTCATTTTTATTATTTCTCCTTATTAATTATAAAATTGTAATGTATATAATAAAAAATGAATATCATACATATCATATTTATAATATATATTTAATCTTTAATTTGATCCTGAGAGATTGGTCTTCCAAATTCATCTAAAAAATAAATAGCATTAATAGGATTTCTATTATCTTTTCTTCCTCTCATTGCTTCTTCAAAATCCCATCCTCTTTGAATCCTTACTCTTGCAGTATTAGTATTAACTCCAAAAGCTCTAGTCCAATCTGTAAGGGTCATATCATGATTATTATAATTAATTATTACATTTGATCTTGTATTATTTGTTTGAACAATTCTTGGAGCCCATCTACAATTTTCTGGAGTATAATTTCTATTAGGATCTATTCTATCTAAAGTCCATCCATTTACATATGTTGGAGCCATATCTGAATAAAAATTCATAAATCCATCTTCTTCATCTAACCATCTTTGACAAACTATAATTCCTCTTCCACCATAATTCTTATAATCTTTATTTTTAGGATTATAACACCTAGATTTCATAGCAATATAATGCATATACTCTTTTGTTTTAGATAATCCATGTGTAGTTCCAGCCGGATAATCTTTTTTATAGCAACCACAGCTAATTGTAGGTCTATTAGTTTTTGTAAGTGCATGACCTGCTACAATGGTTTCATTTCCACATTCACATTTGCATTTAAACATTTTAACAGTATGCCCATTAGGTTCTCTATGAATAGGAGCTTCTTCTATTACAGTAAGTCTTCCATATTTATCTCCTATTTCTACATGTTTATATCCATTTTTATCAATAATCATAATATTATCTCCTATAAATATATTTTATTTTTATATTATATTGTTGTAAAGTTAATAAAGTTTTAATAATCCTGAATTAATAAATAATGTATTTTCATTATTAATTAAAAAAGAAAATAGAAATTAATTTCTCTTCTCACTATTATCAATTTATATTTAATATCTATTTGAAAGGAAGAAATCCTAAAATTATTCCAGAGGAGATTACTCTCCTCTGGTTTCTTTATCTTTATTTGCTATTAATTTTTAACGCTAATAATATAAATATATCTCTAGAGAAAAATCTCTAGAGATATATTTTAACCTATTAATTTCTGAATATCAATTAAATAAGAATATAATCCAGCTGTACCAGCATTATCTTTTGTTACTAATATATAGCCATCTTCTGTACTTTTAAAATTAGCACTAGAATAAGGTTCTGGATTTGCAGTATATACAACACGAATTCCAGAAATATTATTAGCAGATGTTCGTTCTTCTTCAGGAATTTCTAATATATTAACAGTGGTAAATATACTTCTAAATCTTGTTCCAACAATTCCTCCAAGAAGTAACATATATGATTTATTAGCTTCTACTTCATATATATCAGAATAGGATACTGTATCTCCTCCCCATCTCCATTGATCCGCATATACATATCCAGTTGAATCATCATATGCAATTGGAGAAACTATACCAGGAAAAGAATTAATTTCTATTTCAGAAAATCCATCTAAATTATAATTAGATGCATTATATGTACCATTTTGATCAAAATATTGAGTTCCTAGTATAAATGGGTTTATTTGATTTATTCCAGAAATAAAATCTTGAGGAAAAGATAAAGTATTATTGTTATTTAATTTTTGACGTATTTTATTAGCAATAGATGTAAGGTCAGAATTTAATTTTGCTGAATCTATAAAAGAATATGTTGGCATTTTATATTCACATCCAATCGATTTTATTAATTATCTGGTATTGTTTTTATTATTTTAAATAAATAACTAATTATTCCAGATACACCCTGATTATCTTTTTGTATTATTACATATCCATCTTCTGTACTTTTAAAAGATTTGAATGTATATGGTGATGGATCATTTAGATGTTGTATATTAATTCCTTTAACTGTAGCTGCTTGAGTTTCATTTATATTTATTGTACTAAACATGACTCTGAATCTAGTTCCGACAACAGAACCTATAGCTATCATATAGTTAGTATTGGCTTCTACTTCATATATATCAGAATAGGATACAGTTATGCCACCTCTTGTCCAAGTTCCACTTGCAACGTATCCTAATGAATTATCAAAATCAATAGGAATAATAAGTCCAGGATGAACATCTACTATTATATTAGAATACCCATCTAAATTATCTTCATGTGCATTAAATATACCATTTGATATAATATTTTTAGGACCATCTATATTATATGGATTTATTTGTTCTATTTGAGAAATAAAATCAGATGGAAATGATAACTTATTTGAACTTGGTAAATCTCTTCTATCTCTTATAGTATTAGCTATTAAAGTAAGATCAGAATCTAATTGAGAAGCATCAACATAAGCATCTATAGGCATTTAGTATTCTCCTCCATTCCAAATTGTAAGAGATAAAAGATTTACTAGTTGTGTCATTTGAGCAGCTGTAACTGTAACTTCATCTTGTGTATCCTTCGCTAGAACCAGTGATGTTGAAGATTTTTTATTTATATCAGAATCTATAGAAGAGATTTTTGTTTCAAGGTCAGATCCATCGTCAAATTCTATAGATTCTGCTTTTGTCCAATATGATAATGGCTTATAGCCGGTTCCAGATAATAATACATGACGCTTTGCTTTCACGTAATTACCCATTTTTATACTACTCCACTTCTACATAATTATATATAAAGTATTATTTAGAAGTGATTAAAAGATAAAAAGAGAAGGAATAGTTCTCCTTCTCTTTTTATATTAAAAATTAATTATATTTATATATTGGATTATCAAGATCTATAGTATGTTTACAATCAAGAATTCTTTGATTTTTACTTCCTCTAAATTTAAGAGTTACATCTTTTAATTCTTCTATAAATCTACCATATACTAAATAATCTACTAATTTAATAATTTCTTTTTTCTTTTTATCAATTCTTATCTCATCTATATTATATCCAGTAAATAACCAGAAAGTTTTTGTATCTTTAAACTCATATCTCAATCTTTCTAGTATTAATATTACTGAATCAATATTGAAATCTGCTAATGGTTCTCCTCCAAGAATAGAAATTCTTTTAATATAATTTCTTTTTCCTAGAGTAATAAATTCTTCTAAAATATCATCAGTAAATTCAGATCCTCCATATTCATACCATGTTTCAGGATTAAAACATCCTTTACAATGAAGAGGACATCCTTGAACAAATAATGATATTCCTATTTGTGAACCATTACAAATTTCAAATTTATCTATTCCAGCATATCTCATAATGAGCCTGCCTTTTATTATCTTTTCCAAGATTTAAGCATTTTTGAATGTTTATATCTCATATCTGCTTCTTGCTGTTTACCAAGATTAAATGATTTATGATAATCTCCAGTAAGATATCCAGTAACTCTGCGAAGTCTTTGAATATCAGATGATCCACAAATTGGACAATTATCATTAATTTCATCAGTATATCCACAATTCATACAAGTATCAGATGGAACATTTATTGCAAAATAAGGAACATCCTTATCCATAGCATAAATAATAATATCTTCTAATGCTTCAAGATTATTTTTAGCAGATGATTCTATTTCTACATATGTAATACAACCTGCAGAAGAATATCCTGTTAATTGAGATTCTATATCAATTTTTTCAAAAGGATCAATTTCTTTCCATACAGGAACATGAATACTATTCGTAAAATAAAGTTTATCTGATACATTAGGAATAGTTCCATATTTTTCTTTAAACTTAGTCATGGCAGTATATACTAATGTTTCTGCAGGTGTATAATATACACCAAAATTAAGTTTATATTTCTGTTTAAATTCTGCACATCTATCTTTAAATAATTGTTCAATTCTTTTAGCTAATTCCATACCTTTTGGTTCAGTATGATCACATCCTATAAGAATTTGAAGAGTTTCTGCTAAACCAACTTGACCTAATGCTAAAGTTCCATGTTTAAGTGCAGATCTTGTATCTTTACCATCATAACCAAGCATTACTTTATTACCATACATGAATTTAGCACATTCTGCTGGTTGAGCACAAATCCACTCAAATCTTTCAATCAATTCATCTTTAGCATCATTAATATAATGATCAAGAAGATTCATAAATTCTTCAATAATATCAGAATTTTTCTTTAATGATTCTTCTTTTGCCATCATAGCGATAGTTGGCATAATTACAGTAACAGGACAAATATTTCCTCTTCCATCTTTAGTTTGTGGATTAACATCTGGATCATGATTTATATCATAACCATTTACTGTCCTACACATTTTACCCTTTATCACTAAAGGAACTGACTATATCATCATTTAAATATGGGATTTAAATGTCCTCCGCTTCGAATATGTGCTTATCTCATATTCTACTCTCTTACATTCATCAGAGATAGTCGATACACTTTCAATCAAGAATAGTAATTTTATTATCATTAATATTAATGATAACTCCCCATTTACTATATATACAATATTCAATTCTCTTGATTGCTTAGCACGGTCTCAACTTTAATAATATTTTATTATTGCATAAATAATAAAGTCCTAACCGTTAGCAGCTTATAATTAAGCTACACCCATTAAGCATGGTTCAAAGGATTTTATATGGGCTGTAGTTCTAGACTTACCCATAGTTGCAAATTCTGTTTTTGGATCATTTGGATCATATCCAGCATTGCCAGACCAATCTACATTTGCATAATTAGGATATAATCGTTTAGCTGTACACTTAACAGCTAATTTAAATATATCATAATTAGGATCTCCTGGATGCTTATTAATGCCATTTTTTAATTTATAAATACAACAAGGAAATATTGGAGTTCTATGAACTTCTCCAATTCCTTTAATAGATTCTTCTAAAAGAGCAATAGATATCATTCTTCCTTCTGGAAGAGTACATGTACCATAGTTAATTGAGGAAAAAGGTCAAATGTTATCTTATAGACTTTTTATTCTATAATTCTTACAATTTCTTGTAAGGTCGGCGTACATATTCACCATGGTATTTTACTACTTTAGGTATGGGTACTCTTGGATGGATTATTATATTCTTCACCATCTACGCTCTACAATGTCAGTTTACCTTTTAAATTAAACTGATTATCTCGGTATTAACATAATATATTAAATTTAAATTAATATATCTTAGCCTTCACCGATTTTACCCAATTCATCTTATATATTTCTATATAAGCGGCCACCAATTTAGCTGAGATAATTTTATTATCTTATAGACTTTTTATTCTATAATTCTGGAAATCGCTTTCATACTCTACATACCTTTATTAGTAGAGATACGTCTGTCAATTCAGACCAGTTTGGCATAAATTTTTACCCTCGTTTAACGTTAGGTTTGTCTGCGATCAACTCAGACTCATATAGTGCTATACACTATAGTATTCGACACTCGTGGGAGTATTATATTTATTCAACTCCTATGCTCTACAATACTAATTATCCTTACGTAATATAATTAGTTATCTCGGTATTGTCACAAATAATTTTATATTCTTCAAATTTTCTTCTTAAAAATAAATTTTGTGCAAAATTATATATATTATTTTGTGAGTTTTACCGATTTTGCCGAATTAATCTAATATATTTCTATATTAGTGGGCCCTCATTTGACCCGATCTACTCTGCAGTGTGTTAAGATTATGGTACATGGCTTCTATAGATTGATAAACTTCTCTTTTTGTCATATCCATAGCATAATTATATGCTTTAGAATATTTCTTATACCAATCATCTTCTATAGAAATTTCTTTAATATTTTTATTAATAGGGTTTTTATATTTATCTATTAATTCTTCTTTATTTTCTACATATTTTAATCCATCTCTAAAATGTTTATTAAAGCTTTTTCTTACAAATGGAACCATTGTCCAGTCGAGGTGCGTGGCACTAACTCCCATTACTCTTTATATTTCTATAAAGTCTGACTATATCTTCTTTATTCTATTGAATAAAGTCTCGCACTTGGGTAATAGATATTTTATATCTACTATGTGGTCTTGATACCACTCCTACTCCCTTACATTCATCAGGGATAGTCGATACATTAAGGAAATAATACAATATATTTATTTACTCTTTTTCTATAATTATTATTTCTAAAAGTTGAAGATTTCCTTAACACGGTATTACCATATCTATATTTATATAGACTTAGGCTCTCTTACCACTTTAATCTTTCGATTTGGTTGACCGTTAGCAATTTATTATAAAAATAAATCACACCCTATATCTATAGGTTCACGAGATTTTACTTCGGCAGAGTATATTATTTACCGAATTCCTCTAGACTTTGAATTTGAAATATAACTGCTACTAATTGAAAAGCAGTACTTACTGTCTGTGGAGGTCTAATATCATTTTTTGAATTTCCTTTTAATGCAAACCCTTTTTCAAATAACATATCAAAAGGAACACTCATGCAATTATGCATTCCTACTACATATCTGTCTAAATCATGAATATATACTATATTATTTCTATGATTATCAGCATGTCTTTTAGACATATATTCATCTAATGCTAATTCTTTCATTATAGCATTATCTGCTTCACCAATTCTTCCACCAAAACTTGCTTCATCTATATTAGCATTCTGATTTTGAACGTTAGACGCAGCAAGTTTTTCTTTAATAATTTTTCTAATATTTGACTTTTTTTCTCTTTCTTTAGTACGTTCATTTCTATAAGTAATATAAGCTCTTGCTACATCTTTTCTTACATCCATAAGAGCTTCTTCTACTTTGTCTTGAATTTGTTCTACAGAAAGATTTTCATTTAAATCATAAATATTTTGTGCAATTTTTCCAGCTTCAATAAGAGCTTCTTCAGTGCATATACCATCTACAGCATTAAATGCTTTAATAACAGCAGTTGATATTTTATTTTTATCAAATGATTGCATTGATCCATCTCGTTTTTCTACATAAAGCATAAGAAAAATATCTCCCTCCTTAAAAATATATTAATGATTAATACAAAGTTCTACTGTATATACGAATTGAAAAAAAAAATAAAGAGGGTTTCCCACTCTTTATTTTTTTACACATTTTATGTATTTTTATATTTCTCCCAAAACTCCTGTGTGTCATACATATTATCTATGATATAATCTTTCATATCTTCATGCTTAATCTTCTGATTATCCCATTTTTTATTATATCTATCTTTCATTTCACTATAGATAGATGTAATAGGATAATTAAAAGGAAACGCATGAGAAAAATCTGTAGGAGTTATTACATAACCTACAGGTAATTTATCATAATTGTGTATATTCATGATATCATCAAATATCTCAGTGGTTATCATCAACACTTCAGCAGGAGTTTCTGCACAAGCAGAAATAATGATCAGTAATTCATCAGGAATCACTACATCAACTTTTGCCCAAGCAAGTCTCTTGATAAGAATTTCTGCAAAAAACACATTCTTCATGATTTCTTCTCTTTTACTTGTGAGATCTTCCACTGAAACATGTTTATTTGTTTTCATAAACCATGAAATAAATACTAAATTTAAATTTTCAATCAAATCGTTTTTCATTTTATAACTCTCCTTTAATTAAGTTAAAATGATATCAATTCTATCAATAAGACTTATATAAAGTCCTGTTGTATTTGATATAGAATACAACGGGATCCAAATAACTGTTTTTATAATATTTCCTTTGTTAGTGACCATGCTTTCATCATATTTATTCTGCAGAAATTTTACCCATTTCTTAGCTAGCCCAAATGGTATATTTGATACATGTTTATCTATCCAAGATAAACAGTTGCAAACATTACCGACGATTCCTCTATATTTCTTTTCTCCTATCATCTTAACATTAATAGGAGTTAATTCTCCTTTCTTTAATATATAAGGATTAAGCAATCTATAATCGTAGGTTGTACGATACAATTCTTTTAATTCATCATCTTTTTGTTCATCTGTTAAAGAATCGTTTTCATTAATCATACCTTCTGCTAATTCATAGTCTACTTCAAGATCATGAGGAATAATATCACTATCATCATAATCATCTTTACTACCTAAAATAACTTGAATATTGGATGATAATGGCACAACTAATGTATTTTCTTGATATAATTTTGCAACAAAACTTTCTATATTATCAAATTCTATTATTTCATTCTGATAAAATATTCCAGAGGAGGTTTTTACTTCCTCCTCTGGCTCATAATCCTTATTTTTTCCTTTGTTTCCAACTATAAACATAATTTAATCTCCTTTCATATTTTTAAAAAGATATTACGACTTCAATATTATAATATCTTTTTAAGATAAAGAAGATTAAAAAACATTAATAAATTTTAATATTAAATACTTTTTCTAATTCATCTCTAGCATCAACTATTTTACGATAATCATCAGGACTTATAGAATTTAAAGAAAATCTTCCTTTAACACCAGTTTCTTCCAATTCTCTTGAATAAAGAATAAGTATATCTTTAATTTCATCATAATCCATAGTATTAAGGATTCTGAGTATAGCAATATTTACAGAAGAATATACATATTCTTCATTAAAATCATCAAATTCATCAAACCTATCTGTCATTACAGCACAAAATAGATTAGTTAGTTGATCTTGAAATAATATTGTAAATATTTTTATTATAAGATCCTCATCCATAATATTTCTATTAATGTGCTGCATTGCTCTTGTTGCTCTTCTTATATTTCTTCTTTCATCTGTAGATGAATATCTATTTATCACAATCCAAAGAGCATTAGATTCTACTAAATCCTTAGTAACAATTTTATCAACAATTTCTTTATTAAATTTAAGAGCTATATTATACATAAGATTAGCACATTCTGTATTAAATATAGCATTCTTTACAGGATTTATCATATAAGCTCTATAAACTCTATTAAATCTGTTAATATAATCTTTAGTCATTATATTATTAAGATAAATAGACCCTGTACTATCTTTTAAAAGAATATCCATTGATTTAAGAAAATCTTTATCTGTAATAATTCTAAGACTATTTGGATTTTTATCTATAGCTGAAGTTAATAAATCTGTAATGTTGTTAAGTACAAAATTACACATTTCAACATAGCCATATTTAGATATTCTATTTTTTATAGATATAAATAATTGATAAATATCGTATGCAACATTTGGTCCTGCAATATTATTATTTATTATATACTCATCTTTAATTTTAAAAGTAATATTGTTATCCATATTTCTACCACACTATATTTTTATTTTTTAAATATTTATCTTTTCTGATATAGTGCCAAAATTCACAAATGATATCTCTATCATCATCTGTTTTTACAACATCTATATTTCTTACTATCCATTTAGGAGAATTATTTTCATCAAAATCTTTATCTAAATTTAAAAAATATGAATCAGCTTCTTTATCAGAATTTACTTTTGTTACAAATATTTCATCAATATAAGTCATCATTTGATTATATATTGATGAACCACCACATACAAAAATATCATCTTCGTATGCAATTTTTCTAGAAAAATCGACAGCTTGCTCTATACTATTTGCTACTAATAATATAGGCTTTACATTAAATATTGTATGATTATTATTACAATATTGAGAAAAAAGATTATATTTAAATAAATCTTTAAAATTTTCATTTTTTGTTTTAACTTCAACAGCTCTGCAAAAAGAAGATTTAAATACAGATTCTTCATCTATATTATTTATATCTCTTGTAATAACAATATTTATTCGTCCCTTTAATGGAGCCTTATGAGGAAAAGATTTAAGAGTATTATTTCCATATATAATTACTTTATCCATTGTTTTTTCTTTAAAAAAATTCATATCTTCTTTAATATGAAAAAGGAGTTTATTATCTTTTCCTATACCCCAATTATTATTTATACACACTATAGATTTCATATAAGCACCTTACACTGCTATAGGAATATCTTTAATCTGAGGACCATGTTGATAATTAATAAATTTTACATCGTTTTTAGTAAAATCATAAAAATTATGAATATCAGGATTAAGCCAAAAATCTGGAGCAGGATATTCTTCTCTAGAAATTAATTCATTAATAATTGGAATGTGTCTATCATAAATATGGCAATCCGATATTACATGAATAAATTCACCAGCAATCATATCACAACATTGAGCAATCATATGAATAAGTACAGCATATTGTACTTCATTCCAACTAAGTGCAGCTAATACATCTTGTGATCTTTGATTTAAAATTCCATTAAGAACAAGTTTATTTGAATCTTTATCTTTCGTAACATTAAAAGTCATAGAATATGCACAAGGATAAAGATTCATTTCATATAAATCACTAAAATTATAAATATTTGTCATAATTCTTCTAGAATATGGATTATGCTTAAGATCCCAAATCACAGCATCTATTTGATCTAACTTAAGATATGCTACAATATCATAATTATCATCTTTTTTATATTTTACAGTAGTTTCATATTCTGCTGATGGATAATATGAAATATCAACATTATTTTTCATATATTCATCTATCTCTTTGTAAAGATCAACAATATCAAAAGTTTCTTGATTATTATAACTAGTAATAATATGATGATTATATTTTTGACCGATTTGATATCCATATGCTTTTCCAATACTGCCTCTATAATCTGCCCATTCGTCCCATATATTAAGTGACATATCATCTATATTATGAGATTTTTTCTGCCAAATCCAAAGAAGTTCTTCTGTAGCAGATTTAATACCTGTAGGTCTTAATGTAATAACAGGAAATTCTTTTCTAAGATCGTAACGATGAATAACACCGAATTTTTTAATAGTATATGCTTTTTCTCCAGTATCTGGCCAAATTGGTCTTACTAATTCTCCTTTTGTATCTGTACCATTATTAATAATATCTCTACAAGTATTTTTAAATACTTTATCAGCATAAGACATTTTTATTTCCCCCAAATTTTATATTTTATTAAAAAAATCAATAGCATCTGATAAATTTATAATATCATCAGATTGATATCTGATACAATCACGATATAATACTATAGAATTTAACGGTTCTCTTTTAATATATTCTTTAAAATTTTCTAAATCATCATATCTATCAGAATCTATAATACCACTAGAATCGTAAAAATAATCATCAATTTTACACACAAAATGATTATATATTTGAGAATACCATATTTCCCCATTAAATAAATTTTTTAATATAAATGCAAACCAAAAGCATTTACCATTAAGAAAATAATATTTTAATTCATTAAATTGAGAAATAAAAGATATTATATTAGACATTTTATTATCCATATTAATTAATCCTTTTTATTTTTTATTTATATAAAGTCTATTAAAAAATAAAAAATAAATTTGCAGGGACCTTTATGGTCCCTGCTATTATTTTACTTGCTGTGATCTTCACAAGAAGTGCAGACTTTATCAGAAGGAGAATCTTTCTCCTCCTTATAGATCAACTCAGCAACTTTTCCTGCCATCTTAGACACAGCAGCAATTAATGTCATCTGAATGGCGAGCCATCCGATTGTACACATCAAAGTATCAAACTTCTTGTTGGATGTGCAGTAATAATACTTATTCATTTTTTTCCTCCTTCTTCTCTTCTCTCTTGCTACCTCTGATCTTTTTAATAACAGCAAGAATTGTGCACAAAATACCAATGCGCAGAATCATCCATCCTATATCACTACAGAAGTCTTCCATTGGACCCGGAAGTCCAATCAAGTTGAAATTCTTTTCTCTCATTTTTTCCTCCTTTTTACTTTAGTTATCGAATAAACAATAGATCCGATATCTATTCATTCATTCACTTTTATATCATCTAATTGAAAAATTTAACTTTTTAAAAAATAAAAAGAAGGATTATTCATCCTTCTTTTTATTATCTGGTAATAATTTTACCCATGTATATAACTTTTTCATTATATTGATTATTTTAATATAAAATTTATAAATATCTATATCTTCATTATTTATTCTTGATTTTTGAACAATATCACTTATATCATAATATAAGCTTATTAAATATTTCCCATTAGGTTTATTTTTTAATAAATTAAAATCAGAAATTATACCATTTTCATCACATAATTTCAATCTTTCTTCAATAGATTCTGGCATATATTCTACAAACCATTTTTTAGGTAATGTATCTAAATTTGGTAAATCTATATCTTTATCAAACATTATATATGGACAAGACCATCCTTCATCCATTTCTCTATTTTTATTATCTGTAAATATTAAATTAGAACATTCTATATCATATTCACCAAAATCAAAAGCAATATCTTCAAGATTATTTTTAAAGTAATGTCCAGAACAGCTATATTTAGTCTTATATCCTTTTTGATTAAGTATCTGTATGATTGGAGCTATTAATTCATCAACTTCAAAACATGTTTGTCTTTTTTCTTTACTTTCTATTTCTTCATCTGTATCGTAAGATGTAGAAAAGTAATATTTATAATCTTTTGTTAATAAAAACATTATTTATTTTTTCTCCTTCTCATAATCACAAATGTCTATGCATACACTCATATCTTTACTTCTGGCAATATCAATCATATTTCCTGTTCCCTTAGATTTACCATTCCAAAATGCTATTAAAACACCAGTAGCATTATCAGATGTTGCATATTCTGCCATCTGAGCATTTCTAATAATACCAGCTTTTCTACCATATTTAAACCAATCTGCAGGAAATATTTGTAAATTATATCCTTTCATTCTTGCATATGATTCACCTAGTCTATCTGTTCCTTTTGCGTTTCCTGATATAATAGTAATATTAATATCGTCATTATAATATCCAGATATTACTTTATCACAAGTTTGTGATAATCTTTTAAAATCATTAAATTCTCTTCCACCAGCAATAATAATTCTAACATCATTGGGATTTTTCATTTTTATCATCCTTTTTCTTGTTTAGATATAAATAAATTCTGTTACATTATGCGATAAGATATTTTTCAATAAAATACAAATATCCATATTTAGTAAATGGGGTATATAAATATCTATATCCATCCATAATTAATATATTATTATATTCATCTTTAAATATAAAATAATAATTAGATTTAAATTTTTTATTTTTATTATAAATACCAAAATCTACTAATTTCCATTTAATATGCTTTTTTGATTCATAATTTGGAAATAAAATTCTTTTTATAAGTATATTTACTTCTTCAATAGCAGATAAAATAATATTATTATCATAATATGAAGCTCTTTTTATTTTTGATGGGTATTTATATGGATATTTATTATAAGTATTTTTATTAATGTTTTTATTTTTTTCATATTTAATATCGATATCATTTTTATTATTCATTATCATTCTCCTTTAAATTAAATATTATAATACTGAAGAGCATATGCTCTTCAGTATTATAATATATTTTTATAATATCATAATTTTATTACATTAGTGTAATTAGGTTTTTTATTACCAAAACTACTTAAACCTACCGATTCTATAGGAAATGTAGTTAAATTATCATCAATAATAGATTCATAATCAATAAAAGGAATTAAAAATTCTGGTACTGGTAAATCTTTAGGAAGTGCAATACATTCTAATTTTCCTTTAAATATTTCAGAAAGTTTTATATCATCAATCATTTTATCAGTATTAGGATCTAATATTTCGAGTAATCTATCATACTGTGAAGGATATTGATTTTTAATTTTAATAACAGATTCTTTATCTATTTTAAGTTTAATTATATCTAAAGAATTTCTAGCTGTTAAATCAAAACCAGGTAAACCAGATTTAATATAATTCCATGCTAAACTTGCTTTAATCCCTTGTATTCTTAATGGATTTTCATATGCATTTGCAGCTTTTATAACCATTGGTTTAAAGTATTTTTTACTACCACTTTTAAGATCATTATAAATTTCTCTTTCAAGTATAGCTATATCTTTTATTAATTTTAATTGATCTACTTTTCCTGTAAGAATATCTTCAAGTAAAATTTTTCTTAAAGCTTTCTGTGTATCCTTAGATACAACAGATTTTGTTAAACATGGAATACCTTTACAATCTAATATTCCGCCATTAAGATAATTTCCTTCTTGTAAAATTTGTAAAGAAACATAATTCTTTTTAGTTGAAGTTAACAATATCCTGGCTAACATAAATTCATTTTTCATATTAATTCTACATAACTCATCAGACCTATAAGATCCAGATTGTTTTGTAAAATCAATCATATAAAGATTAATAATTGTAGATAATATATAACACATAATATTTATTAAAGCAAATTTCATATTATCTTGTGGTATAATTTCTAAAGCATTTATTAATCTTTTTCTTTCAATAATTTCTTGATTATAAAAATCATAATCTTTTTCATTATCTAAAAATTCTAATCCTTCTAATCTAGAAGTATCTATTATATCTCCAAATTCATCAGTTTCAAGAATTTCAATTCCTTGTCTTTTATCAATAGAATTATACCAATCTGGAATTTCTTTATCTTTCCAATAAAAATCTTTAGATTTCTTTTCTTTTTCTAATTTCATGAAAAGATCTAATTGTTGATGGATAATTGGACAGTCAATATCTTTAAGATATTCCATATTATAATGATACCATGCATCTAGAGATACAAAAGATGAATCTGTATCTGATACAATAGAAATATTCTTAATCATATTTTTATTTCTATCCATTCTATCCATCCATTGATGATTATAGAATACATATTCAACCAATAAATCTCTTAATTCATTTAATTGAGGAATAATTTCTTTAGGTGGTTTTGCAGGTTCTATATATGGAGTCTGCATATTTGAGATAATAGAAATCATAAGATTTCTTGCTATTGGAAGATCCATAAAACAATATAAATTATTTTTATAAAACAAACGATTTAATTCTATTTGATTACAATTTTGAAGAATTTTGTATATTGTATCCATATCTTCATAAGAAGGTATATACTTATATCCACAATTCATCATGAGTTTATTAAAGCATTCTTCTAAATTTACAAAACCAGAAGATTCTAATATAGAATAATCGTTATATTTCCAAGATGAATATTCTAATCTTACATTATCAATAAAAATAAGAATATCATTTAATGATGAAAATTTTACATTATTACCAAGAAATCCTTCAAAACACAATATAGCAGAAGATATAAGAGATCTTCCTGTTGAAGTAACAGCAGGTGCTATATTAAGATCAAAAAGAATAGATACATAAAGGCCGATCAACCCATATATGCCATTAACATCTATTTTACTAAGTGCTTGTAATAAATTATATTTTTCAAATTGTTCACTTCCTTTTGGATATTTGAACATTTCTTTTTTATATTGTTTTCTTAAATCTAGAAAGCTTTGTATAACTTTAGCCATTGGATTAGGTACTGTTTCATGTCTTTTAAACATTGTACCATAACTAGTTATAATAGGCTCTCTATTTTTTATATAATCAAGTATTTCTAATGCTGTCATATTTGCAGTTTTTTCATTGTATTTATTCTGTATTTTTAAATCAAAATCTTTAAATCTTTTTTGTATACTATATTCTACAGCTCTTTCTATATCTTCTTTATTCATCAAAGGATATTTAGAATTTATAATTCTTGTCATCGTATCTCTATATTGTAATAATATAGAATGATCTTTAATTTTTACCTTATTCAATTTATCACCCCTTATTATAAATATAAATAATTAATAAATCAATACTACATTATCAGAATCGATTAAATATGTTATTCCATTCTCAAAAGTTATTTGAATTTGATCAGATTTTTTATAATTTATATAATTTTTAATTTTCCCTTCTATTACTTTATCATTTGGTAATTTTATAATAGCTGTACGAAAATCATTAATATGTACAGTGGTTCTATCAATAATAATATCATTTATTATTGCATATCCAAGTAAAATAGCTAATATAACAGCTAATATAAATTTAGTATTAAAAATAAGATCTATTAAACTATACCAAAAATAATCTTTTATATAATTATTATCCTTTTTATCTTTCATAAAAATATCCTTTTATAATTTATTATTATAATATTATTTTATTAATCATATTTTACCATGCAGAAATTTTTTGCTTTTCTATAATTAAATCATATCCAGACGGTGCATCATCTTCTATTTCATATCCTATTATTAAAGCATTATTATATAAATCTGTATCTTTATTATTTGGATATATTGCTGTTTCACAATCCCATTCATATATTCCTCTAAATAATATATCTACAATTCCATTTTCTATAGTATAATCTGTTTCGTTTCTATCAATAGTTACAATTTTACCATCATTTCTTTTAATAGAAATTGTATTAAGATATAAAGATTCTTTTTCAACAATTTTGTTTTTATAAGTTCCTGTAAATTCTATTTTCATTTTCAATCCTCCATATTATTAAATTAAATAAACCTCAAGTGTATTTCTACACTTGAGGTAAATTTTTAATTTAGCACATACATTTTTTACAATCAATAAGATTCATACTATTAGCCCAGGAAATAACTTTTGCTTTAGTATCATAATCTGGAATTTGCTCAATAATAATTGGACCAAATACCATTATAAGATTAGGAATTCCTTGACCATCAGGATCAAATTTAAGTTTATCAAACATTCTACAAGTTTTATAACCAACTTCAATCATTTCTGATTGAAATCTGTCATCAAACTCTTTTTTGTAATTATCTCTTACATTTACATAATGCATATATGGATAAAATAAAGCTAATCTCTCTTTAAAACTCATTTTATCCCAATTATCAATTAACCATCTCCATCTTTCATAATTCTCATTAATTATAGAAGAAGATCCTTTTCCATTACAATTACAATCACAATCTGGATTAACTTTAACAGTATTGGATACAGGATTAAAAAATTCTCCTTTTACATCTTTCTCAATATAGTTACCCATAGCTTTTATTCCTTTTCAGTGCAGAAGAATACTCCTTCTTCTTCACCAACAAGCTCTGTAGCAATATCCTGATAAAGAGTAGATCTTAATCCATTAATATCTTTAAGACTATCAATACCATACTGAACAACTTTATTCTTAAAAACAACATAAGTTACAGGATTTGTAAAAGCTCCAGTAACGGTCTTCTGATATAAATATGCAGGGTTTCCTTTAAATGCTGCCTCAATAATTCCAGCTCTTGTATTTAAAAATTCATTAGAAGGAATTATATTGATCTTAAGAATAACATCACCAAAAGCCTGTTCTGAAGGAAGAAGTTTTTCTATAGCATTAGCTTTAGTATCACCATTTACATAAAGTTTAAGAACCAAATTATCATTATCATAAACAATTTTAATATCAGGATCTTCTCCAAAAAGAGCTTCAATTTCTTTAGTATAACAAACCCATGGAGAATAAATATTTAAGTTTTTACTATTGATATTATCAGACATCATAATAATATCCTCCTTATTATTCTTCTGTTTCAGTTTCTACCTTAGCTTCTTCTGAAGTTGTATTAACCTGGATATCATCAGCAATATCAGAATTAATATTTTCAGTTACTTCTGCCTTTTCTTCTACAACAGGAGCAAGAGGAGTTCCTTCTTCAGGAATAACTTCAATACTAGAATTTTCAGATTTATTATCATCATTCCACTGGAAAAGATGACGATAGTTTTCCATAATATTATCAATTCTATTATGAAGTTCTTTCTTAAAAGAGGTCTTCAGTCTTTCCTGAATATAAAGAATACGAATATTAATTCTATCACCACTTACATAACCACTTCTTTGAGCGTTAGCAAGATCCATCATAATATAATTGAACTGGGAAACAGTTTTAGTATCATCCTGAGCAAAACCTTTATCATTAACAAGATAATTCAAAATCTCTTTCATAGTAATTTTCTGAATATTACTAGTATTTGAAATATCTGTATTAGCAATATCGTTATCAAGATATTCAGCTACAGCTTCAATCATATCAAGATTTGCATTCTGCTTTGCAATAATCTCTTGCTTCTTGTTATACTGCTGATTATTGTTTCTATTGTTATTACGATTATTAAAATTTCTGTTACCATTGTTTCTGTTGTTATTAAAATTTCTCTTATTGTTACCATTGTAACTCATAACAAATGTCCTTTCTTGGGTTTTGCCCATATAAAATTAAAAAGTTTTTGTAATATATAGTGAATAATATATTATTTTTTAATTTACAACTTTTCTATAATGATTAGTATTATATTTATGAGATAATAAAACGAGCTCAATTATTTCATAATCAATATTATAATATCTAATTATTCTAAATATTCTACATGTAGAAAGGAAAAATTATATTATGGGACTGTATTCTAGTAATGAAGATGAATATTATGGTATTGATGAAAATGCTCTTATAGAAGCTTTTCTGATTGATGATCTTACACATAATTATGGGGAAGATGCAATCCATGAGTTTTGTGCTCCTGGTGGAGTAGCAGATGCTTTACTTGAAGCTAAAGTTCTTTCTAATAAAAGAACTGTTATTAGACTTGACAAAACTGCTGATGCTTTAAGGCGTAAAGTTATTACTGCTATTATGATGGCAAAAGCTAAGAAAGATCCTCTTTATGCTAAGCTTGTTAAATATCAACTTCTTCGTAAACAAACCAGACAAAAGATTGTTGATAAATATGGAGCAAAAGCTACTAAGGCTGCAATCAAAGGTCAGAAAGCTTATGTTAAATCTATGAGAGGAGTTAATATTTCTAATAATGTTAATTCTTCTATTTCTGATGCTATTTCTAAAGATAAAAATCGTTGATCTCTCCTTTTTCTTTTATCCCGATAGGTTTTATACCTATTGGGATTTTTAACTTCAATATAATATTATTAAAATTTAGGAGATATCAAAAATGCATCTACCTGAATTGGGTTCTTATCCATTAACATTGAGAGATTTTGACATAAGTAATCCTAGGCGAGGAGAATTACTTCTTGATTATAGTAAATATGAATTGTATTATGTAAATAAATATACTGGAGAACTGGTATCTATGGCTCAAGATATTTATCAAAGAATACTTAGAGCCAAAATGGAAAATACCAATATTATAAGATATGATAATACAGATAATCCTTCTCCAGTTATTGGAAAAAATTTATCATTACAAAATGCTACAGTAATAGGAACTACAGTACAATTAGAAGAATCTAAATATACATATGCTCAATTTAGAGAAGATGTAGAAAGATATACTCTTTTTCTTGATGATAGTATGTATATGCATCCTCCAATTTCTGAAAGAGAATACAATACATTTTATTATATTATTAATTCTGCAACTATTGTGAATTAAAAACAATCCCAAGAAGGAATCAATTCCTTCTTGGGATTTAATTAACTTATACTAATATTGATTCCTATTTTATTTGTGAATTTAGCTCCAGTATTTTTCTGAGTATATGGTATAGATACTCTTCCATATTTTGATTTATAAATTATTTCATTTGTAGATCTTTTAATAATTACCGTACAAGGACTTGTATCACAAATATTAACAGCAGCTTGATAATCTGGTGTTTTGTCTATAATATTAGAATTTCTTGTATTTTTTATAATATATAATTCCGAAGATTTAGGTATCGATTTTCCATTATTATCTATAAGATTAAGATACATAGCCAATAATGTAGACAATTTTTCTTTGTTTAAATCAATAGCATCAGAAATTATAATATTCTTTTTTACTTTATTTGTATACCATACAGAATTTGGTGAATTACATATTCTAAAATTATATCCACCAAAATTTAAAATTTCTTTTAATTTAGTCAATTCTTTTATTGTTGGAACAACAATATCATATTCTTTCATATGTGTAAATACACAAAACATAGAAGAATTATTTTCTATTAATTTATGAATATCCGAAATTACAGATCCTAATAATACTTCAACTTTTCTTGTATCTATTTTTTCTGGCATATCTATTCCAGTATTATTATCAAACATATATATTTTGCCCATATACTATTCCTTTCTTATCTAATATTGATATATCCATATATAAGATTAGGATCTGGTTTCATATTTTCTATACCTTTTACAGTAGTAATTTTAGCTCTACCGTTATATACTATATTATCATAAAAATAGAATGTTCCAGATACGTATCTATCTGGTTTAGAAGATATAGTATTTTTATATACTGCTCTTTTATTTAATATTAGTTGTTTACCAGTTTCTGGTTTTACAACAGGAATAGCTTTTGGAGTATTATCTGGTTCTACAATAACAGATCTATCCCAAGGATCAAAGAAAATTTCACCATTATCATTAATAAATACTTTATAACCTTCATGTTTAAATGCCATCTTTAATGCATCTTCGTATATTGCTGAAGCATATATTTGAGAATCTGGATTATCCCAACTTAATCTTACTCTATACATATTCATATTAATTTTATTCTCTTTTTCTATAATATTATTTTTTATTACTTTTTCTTTAATTTCGGAATCCCATAAATATAATTTATATTTTTCTATAATATTTATCATCTTATCTTGTATAAATTTTATATCATCATTTAATCTAAAATAATCTTGCATAAATCCTGCTCTTATTAATTTATCAATACAGGATTTATAATTAAAATCTTCAATAGCAAATTGATATTTTAATGGACCATTTTTAGATCTTCTCTTTGTAACAATGTAATTTATAAAATCTTCAATAGATTGATTATAATTTTTATAAGCTTTATATAATATTGGTCCAACCTCTCTACATTCTGATCTTTTATTATAAATTTTACCAGAATTTTTTGAATAGCACATTCCAAACCATAATTCATCTATCGGTAAGTTAAATAAATTTCTAGCAAATGCGGCTTCTCTAGTAGTAGCAAAATTTGATTTTATTATAGATATCATTGCTACTATAGAAGGACAAAATCTATTTTTATTGCATTCATTAATTATTGTAGGTTTTATCATATTAAGAAATGTTTGTTCGTTATTAGTCATATTACATTCCTTTTATATATAAGATTATAAAGATGTTTTGGAAATCTATGATTTATAAATAGATATTATAAATATGGAAGACAGTGTAGCTTCCACTATAATAGCGAAAGGGACTTATTAAAATGTGTAACTTTAGATCTTATTTTGGAGAAGATACTACGACATATGGTTATGAATATGATCGAAGTATATTTGAAGATATAGGACCTAACGATACAGATGAAGGAGGTGATGTAGAAATTCGTTTTAGCCTAGAAGATGAAAAATAATATAATAATAATCTAATATTGATAAATATGCCAAAGGATAAAAATTATCCTTTGGCATTATATATTATTTTTTATATTTTTTCTTTTTTCTAAACGTAGGTTTAATATTATTTAAATTTAATTGTTGAAAACTATGTTGAATATTTTCTGTATTAGTATCTGTGGTTTCTTCAAAAGTATCATCTTCGTCTTCATTATCATTAATTTCTATAGATTCTTCATTCTCAACTTTTTCTTGATTATTATTTAAATCAATTTTTTCTTCATCTTGCTGTTCTACAGCTTCTTCAGAAGTTAATATTTCTGGAATATTATTCTCATAAGTTTCTGTTTGTGTATATTTTTCTTTTTCTGATATATCATCTGATGGTATAGAAACTGATTGAATTTCTGAAATTGTATTATTTGTATTATTTTCATCAATTTTATCATTATTAGATTCTACTACTATTTTTTCTTTTTCACATTCTTCAATAGTACCTTCTCTATTAATAATAATATTAGTTTCTTTTTTATCTTCTTTATTATAAATTTCTTCTAATTTATTATAATCCATATTTCTTATAAATTCCCAATTATTATTTATTAAAACTTCAATATCGCAAATTGTAAGAATTCTTTTTGCATATGCATAAGGAACAGAATTAAGATAAATATTAGAAGATTTTTTCTCAATATTACGTCTATCAATAATTCCTCTAGAAATAAGTCTAAATAAATTACTTTTATTAATTTTAATATTTTTTCTATTCATAAAAATACTCATTTTGAATACCTTTCTTAATTTGAAAAATAATATTATTTTATTTATCTTAAGGTTATTAAGATAAATTCTCCCATAGAGGTTTAACTCCTCTATGGGAGATAATATTTATTAAATATTACATTTTAACAACTTCTACAGTTCCATTATGAGCTTTTTCTGCTTTATATCCTTTTGCAATATAATCTTCATTTTCAAGATTACTAAACTTACCACCATAAATAAAGTTCTTGCAATCGGATTCAGGAGTAAGGGTTTTAACCGCTTCTTTAGCAGAGAATACTCCACCATAAATTCCAATGGTAGTATTTTCAGTAGCTACTCCGGTTTCATTCGGATCACCTTCCATAAATGCAGCACCATTAGCTTTAAACTTACCGCCAAGAATCTTAACTTCAATAGGAAGTTTGGTACTATGCTCAGCTACAGAGATACAAATATTTTGTCCAGTAGATCCGTTACCATTCTTCTTCTGAGTAGCTTCTCCTTCTCCAGTAGAAATATATTCTCCACCTTCAATAGTAAGTTTTCCTGCACGGATTTCAACAGGAAGGAAAGATTCAACTTTAGAATTTCCACCAAGGAAATATTCACCATCACCAGCAAGATAAATACCATTTGGTTCATCTGCTGCTTCTGCTCTAGTAATAGCAGTACCATTAAAATTAAGTTTAGTTCCAGTAGATGTACCATTAGTAGAAAAACCATACCAAAATCCATCAAGAACTACATCTTTACCAATATTAATAGTAGCGTTTTTAGTTTTACTATTAGTAAAAACAGCAGCATTGGCTATAACTCTAATCTTACCATCAATATTAAGAATTGGATTCCAATCATCATAGATGTTAGACATAATAAACAGATAATCGTTATCCATATCAGATGCTTTTATGGTACCTTCTCCTACAACATTAAGAGTTTTATTCCAACAATAAATTGGTTGATTACAAGTAAGACTAGCTTTATTTAATTGGATGGTGACATTATCATATTTATATATCTGAATATAATTATTCATAACAGTATTTTTATTAATAACAATAGTACTACCATCTCTAACTCTCTTAAATGCATCTTCAAAAGAATCAACAGCAATACCATCTACAGTAATAGGATCGAGACTTGCTTTATCTTCTTGTCCAACAATTATGTCTTCAGTTACAGCAAGTCTATTATCAAACATAAAACTTACATTCATATTTTTAGACTCCTTTTAATTAGATTCCACTATTGTCACCAGAATCCGTATTTCCGTTTCCAGAGTCATCTGGATTGGTTTCGGTATTATCATCTTCACTATCTGATCCCTCACTATTAGTAGGGGTATATTCTGCAGATATAGAAATAACTTTAGAAGATACATCAGCTTGAGATATTCCCATATAAATATAATTCACACCATCTTCAAGCTCTTTTTCTTCACCAAAAAGTTTAGCCTCAGTATATCCTTCTTCTGCTGCACCAGACTTATCAAATTTAATAGCAAACCAATAGCCATTCTTATCAATAGCATCTATTCCAAGCTTGGTATAATCTTCAACTTTAACAAGTTTACCAGAAAGTATACCATTATAAATTTCAATCTTATCTTGAATTTTATCAAGACCTTCTGCATCTTCATTTGAAGGAATAGAGAAGAAATAATCAAGTTTCTTAACACCAAAATTATGATCTTCTTCAACAGTAAGCTCTTCACCAGCAGAAATGTGATCATACTGCTCATAAACATTAGTCTCATCTACAGGATAATATTTATCATCCTTGACAATAGCAACATGTGCAGTATCAAGAAGAGCAATAACTTGTCTAGGTACATTGACTTCAGCGATATCAATAAATCCTTCTTCATTTTTAACAAGAACTTTATCAATAGCCTTTCTAGTAGGATACTTAGGCTTTACAGCAACAAAAATCTTTTCAGCCATGATATTAAACTCCTTTTATATTTAAAATTTTAATTTAAATATCATCAACAAGTTCATTAACATTAACATCTTGTGTTATATTATCTTTATCGCTTCCAATTGCGATATCAATAACTTCATCATCTTCGAAAGGATCAAATGCAATATCTCTCTCTGCAGCTATAATATCATCTGCATCTACCCCTTCAATAGAATTATCAACTTCATCATCTATATAATCTATATTTGTATCAACAATTTCATCATCTTCTTCATCACTTAAAGAATTATCATCTAATTTAATATCATCAATATTATCATCTACTGCTAAAGCAGTATCTATAGCATCTTCAAAAATATAATTTAAATCATCATATTCAGGAATAGCTTTTCTATTGTACATAATAATCTATTCCTCCTTTAAAAATCAGAATCTAAATCTTCATCAAAAAGTTCATCTAAATCTTCATCACTAAGTTCATGTTTATCATATTTATCACTAAGAAGATCATCAACATCATTTTCTAATTCACATTCTTTTTCAAATGTTTTATAATCTTCATCAGTAAATAAATGATCATTAGACTCAGTTTTAAACCTATCTTCAATCACCCCAATAAGAAGATCTTCATCATCACTTACTATACTATCCATATCTTCGATAGCATCTTGCATTTCAATATCTTCTTCAAAGAGAGAATCTAAACCTCTCATATCTTAATCCTCCTGGGAATATTATTATGAAGTTCCTCTCTAACTTCAACTCTAGTCATTAAATCTTTAATATAAAATTCAATAACAAAAATAAGCATGGGAATAAGAAAATAATTTTCTGTATTATTTTCAGTTTCAGTTATTCTTTCAATAGGAATGATATCCTCTACTCCTAAATCAATATGATTAAAATATTTTATAATCATATTGTATTTAGTATATTTTGTATCTTGATCAAATAACTGATTTTCTAAAATATGCCCAATTACTTGAGGATCAAGGATATCAATAGAATTAGCAAACATTTCTGCTACAGGATCTGGATCATTATAAGTTAATTCAAAATAATCTTCATATCTAGTACTAAATATTGTACCAGGATCATCAATATATACAGCAGCAGATGAATGTTTACAAGCAGAAAGTTCATATTTTTCTCTTGTTTCAAATACTTTCCATATAGATTTATTATATTTAATATTAAAATCTGGCATTAATGTAGTTTTATGATCAACAAAATCATATTTAGAATCTACATTATCTAAAAGCTTATTTCTAATAATAAATTCCATCATATATGGATCATAGAAATAATCAGAATTCATATTCCATTGACAAACTCTATATAAATATACAAAAGTATAAGTTTGTACTTTATTATTATAATATAATCCCTTAAATAATTGCTTCATATTTACTGCAGCATCATCTAATTGTTTACAAACATTATATTTTGTTTTATGTAAAACAGAAGCATAATTGGTTCCAATATTACCAGATATGAATTCAAACTCATCTACTACCAATTCATATAATTCGTGATCATCAAGATGATCAAGTTTATATTCTATTCTAAAATAATTACTACCATTATCAAAAGTATCAGTAGTAACTGACGTTACATTAAACTGATATCGTTGATCAATCATAGTTATAACAAAATTATCTCCTACATATGGATGAATAGTATTAGGAAGTATTATAGCATCACCAGTAATTTCTGAAGTCTCTAATCCATAATCACCATTCTCTAATGTAGTAGATATTCTATCTATCCCATATAAATAGAAATTTCTAATTAAATTAAATCTTAATGACGACTCTGGGCCGTGGTCAGCATACGTTATTCTTAATGATGGATCAAGTGTGGTTCTTGTAGTATTAATATTATAATAATCTACAGGAGTACCTTTTTTATCATTAAATAAATAAAATGGATTTTTTAATAGATCTTTTTGGAGACCTATTAAAGATTGGGTCACTACTTTATGTTCAGTATTTATTAAGCCCACTATAAGGACCTCCATATTATATTGAATTATAATGATGTTTTTTGAGACCTTATTATGGTTTTAATATTTATTAAAAAATGAAATATATGCAGCTTTTTTTATAATATCATCCCCAAATGTTGGTAATATCTGAGATTTTACAATATCTTCAATTTTATTAATATCATCTGTATTAAATAATTTAGTGGAAGAATTTTTAATAATATTTGTAAGTCTAATTAATACATCATTATCAGTATATCCATCAAAATGCGGTGCATGAGGAATTTCTGGTATTTTAAATAAATCCCAATATTCTAAATCATAATGATAAGATACCATTCCTGTAGGTGTTGGAAATCCTGTAACAAACATACCATCATACATAGTTCCATCTTCATGAATTTTAGATTTCCAAGAATATGGAAAATTTAAAAATAATAATGCTGATAAAATGGTTCTATGCTTGTATAAATCATCAAAAGAATGATATGTATCACTTAATTCTCCAACAGATTCATTAGGATTTTCTTTTTTAAAATTATCTATTAATCTCTGAATATGTTTTAATTGTATATTCATTTTAATTTCTCCAATAATTATCTATAGCAATTTTATCTATATCTTTATAATTATTTAATACAAACATCATAATATCACTCCAATTAGAATACATTTCTTCTATTAATTTTATCATATTATCACATTCATTTAATATATTTTTTGATTCTTCATCATTACTATTATTAGATATATTATTTATCAAATCATTCATATCTACTGCTAATGTATTTTCAACAATAAGTCCAATAGGATTAGCAGGATATTCTTTAGCCTCTTCATATTTAATTTTTAAGTATTCTAATATAGATTGATATTTATTTTCATTTGTTCCTTTGTCTAAATTATACCAGAAAATAGAATTAAATGGTCTAATTTCTTTTGTATAAGGATTAAATTCAAAACAATGATTACAAGAATAAAGTACCATATGTAAATCTAAATTATTGTTTTTTAATCTTGATTTATAAGCTTCGATATAATTTTTCAAGCAGATTCTATCTTTTGATTTCATAACATATTAAGCTTTAACTCCTCCTATCTATTAATATAAAATATTGGCCCAGAATTCCTTTAATAATAAGTAAATTTTAATCATCAAAGAAACTTTTTATTTTAGAATTTCTGTCTAATGGTTTATTTTTTATTATATTTACAGAATTATTATCAGACATATAATCTTCTGGTTCATATGAAGTTTCTATATTATATCTTTTATTAGAAGAATATTGAGTATCAGATAAAGCATTTCCTACTAATTGTGTAATATATGGACTAATCAATTGTGATGCCCAAAGATATAAATCACATGTTTGAATTATATATACAAATTCTTTCCATTTAGTTATAGATCTTATTGTAAAATAGTATTCTTCATTTAATCCAATATTTACACCATAATCTAAATCATTTTTATCTTTTCCTTCATATAAAGAATGACTAAATTCTATACTATAATTTCTCATTGGTCTAGATGTTACAGTTACAATTTTATCAGAAAGAATTTGTAAAGAATTATCTGATTTTAAATAATACGGATCAAACAATATACTATCAAATTCTTTTACTTTATCTCTCAGACCTAATATTGCATAGACAGGAATCATTACACTTTTTACATTATATTCTGATTCTCTTGATGGATAATCTATTCTTAAATAATAATTAAAATTTCTTTTTGCTGTTATAAGTGATGATTCATTTCTATATTTATTAGAATTATATTTAAATTCTTCATATACCCTTTTCTTGTTATTATCTTTATCTTTAAATCCTAAATCTACAACCAATTTTAATGATACACCATTATAGAAATCTATAACCGTATCTATCAATCTTTCATATTGAAATAATAATGCTGCCCTTAATTCACTCATTTATTTTCTCCATATAGTATATATAAAAAACGATTTAATTAAAGGTAAAAAAAGAAATAAAAAAATATTAGGGGAGATATCTCCCCTAATATTTTTAAAACTTAATTATTATTTATAATGCCGAAAATATAATTAGAATCTTTATATTTATCGACATCATAATCTACCCAGAAATTACCCTGGGCTGCTTTGATGTGTGATTCTTCCTGACCAAGTGTAGATTTATAGAAAATCTGCACTTTATCATCACATATCATTTTAAAATGATTGCAGTCTTTAATCTCTGTAATCCTGAATCTGCAAACAGGAATTTCAGAGTTCTTGAATATATTTGAAATATTGATGATCAGTTTTTTCCACTCATTAAAACTGATCGATCTTCCATCTTCTTTCTTCGTAAGTTCCTGAAGATTATGAAGATCGATTCTATCTATGAAGATATATTTATCTTTATAATCTCCTAAAACTCTAGGAAGCTGATCCATGTTCTTTTTTCGATCATCTTTATCAAAAGTACCTTTGATGATCTTTTCTACAAGGTCCTTTTGCGAAATAGCAACAAAAGTACCTTTTCTTGCTCCTTCATGATCTTTCATATGGATTACTCTTAATGTATCTCCATATATAATACAAGGATCAAGAAGAACATATCTTTTATCTTCTGGATTGGTTCTACTGAAGATGAAAGCCTGAACCAGATTAGGATACCACTGATTATTACTATAGAATACAGAGTATCCATTGTTTCTGCAGAGATTGGTAAATCTATCTAACTTATTTACAAATCCTTCTGCATCTTCATTGTTCTTTTTAATTGTTTCATCAGGCTCATCAGGTCTTTTATAAATCTTTTTCTGAAGAGTCTCTTCTTTCTTTTCCTCCTTTTTAGGAGTAGGATCTTTTACTTGTTCAAATTTACCGTCAATAATTTTTTCTTCTTTCTTTTCATTATTGACGATATCAAATACTTTATTTACAGCTTCTGATATTGTATCTGAAGAATTATTAACAACCACCGCTTCTTCAAACGGTGTTTCTTCAGATACATTTTCTTCTACAGCTCCGGGTTCTTTATCATCCATAGGATGTTCATCCATTACTGGATCTGTAGAAATATACCCTGTAACCTGTTTTACTTCTCGATAATCTTCATTCTCTTTAAGAGTCTCATTCTTGTAGTGATACGTAAATGGAGATTCACATTTTTCATTAAGAATATAATATTTCTTAACAATATCAGGAATATCCTCCATAGAATTAATATAACTATTCCACAAAGGAACAAGTTCCTGATGCTTAGGAATCAATCTGTATTGATAGTTCTCATTAAAGAACCTATCAATTACATAAGAATGAACTACAATCCAAGCAGCCTCTTTAAGAGGATTTTGCTTTCCATTACATTTTCCTGTATAATATGCTTTTCTTACAGCTCCTGCTATAAGTTTATCACCAAGAGAATCATATTCTTTATACAGATCATTATTCACCTGGCGATTTAATACATTGAAATGTCTTGCTAAATTCGCAAGATTTTTATCGGATTCTTGTGTATTGATTCTGGATTCAAAAAACCTTTTTACAAGCCAGTAGACATCTCCATCCTTCTTTGTAAAATATGGTTCCGGTTTCAGTTTTCCATTAATGAATTTCTGAAAGTATTCATTAACAATTGCAGGATCTCTATATCCTGTTCTTATAATAAATACTTTAGAATATTCAGGATATTCTTTGGTATTAGAAGATTTATCTTTGTAAAAATCAGAAGAAAGTCCCATTTTGTTGTACTCAAATTCTTTAGGTAGATTGTTAAAGAATTCGAATAAGTTTTGACTCTTGTTTTTGGCTTCAACTGCAGCTACAAATTTGCTCATTTTTATTCCTCCTTTTAGAGAATTAATATTGTTATTAATTTAAGCAAATATTCCTTTCTTAATATTTACTCATAATAATAATATCTCATTTAAAAATAATAAAAAATAAATTGGAAGGGTTATATAACCCTTCCAATATTTAATTATATTCATTATCCCCAAATATGATTCCAGAAATCATTTTTTCTTTGGTAAATATAATAGCTTCTCTCATTCCAATACAATTAGGTTCTATTGCTTCTTTAAATCTGTTTTTAATATTTAATTTTGTTTCTTCTTGTATATTGTACATTTTTAAATTATCTATATTTAAATTTTTACATTCAGAAGCATATTTATTAAATACAGGTTTTTTAGCATTGTAATAAGCATTTAATTGTTTAAATCCAACATCTACTAATTCAATATATATTGTATTATTGTCTCTTGTTCTTCCTAATGTTTGTCTAGCTAACACTTCAGATTTAAAAGGTTCTGCTAATACTACAGAATATTTTAAATGTGGAATATCTTCTCCAGCTCCTGCTGATTTTGTTGTTGTTAAAATATATTTTTTATTTTTCTCTTCTATTTTATTTTCACTAATAGATGTATATATTCCAATATCATATTTTAATTCAGGATAATTAAATAAAATTCTTTGTTTTACTTTTAGTATTGCTGAATTTGTTCCTATATAAAATAATGCTCTTCCACCAGATTTATATATAAGAGAAAATATATAATCAAACATTATCCAAAATCTTTCATTTCTCATTAAATAATCTATATACAAAGGATTACTAATTCCATAAACAGATGTTTTACATTTAGCAATCTCTGATGGTTTTGGAAATGAATTATATTTTATAGCTATATATTTAGTATGAGCATCCACATCAGGATTAAATAAATCTATAGATGGTACATTTTTCATATATAATTTATATATTTTATTTTCTGTACTATCAGATCTTGATGGCGTTGCTGTAACATAATATGTTCTCCATACATCTCTAGCAGCAAAATCTATTAAACTCATATTAAGAAAATTTTGATGAGCTTCATCAAATACTTTAATTCCTATTTTAAGAGTTTTAAATAATTTGCCAATAGATTCCCATCCATGTGTATTAGCATAACTTTGTAAAGTAGAATGGGTACAGAGATATAATGATTTATTCAATATTGTACTTTTATTTTCCAATATTCTTGAAATCATTGGACCACCTTCTATCTTTACAATTTCAGAATCATCTATTGTTGTATATTCTTTTATTCTTTCTATCCATTGATCTAAAATACCTGTTTGTGCAGTAATTACTATAGTTCTTATTCCTAAGTAACTTATAGCAGCAGATATTACAAATGTCTTACCCTTTCCAGTAAATAAATTTAAAGCAAATTGTGATTTACCAGAATTTTTATAATATTTATCTTTACATAATACAAAATTTAAGGCTTCTATTTGTATATTATCTCTTGGAGGAATTTTTAATTTAATAGGTTTTTTATTGTAAGAATATTCATAATTATGAATTATAGTAGAAGAAAATTCTTCTATATCCATATTAGAAGAAATTTTTCTTTTTACATAATCAACATCTATTCCTCTTGGTAAATATAATTTTCTATTATTTTTATCATAATAAATTCCAACATAATCTTTCTTAAATCTTAAAGGATCCCAGTTAGAAAATTTATTTGTTAAAGTTGGATAATCTTCCCAGTTACAATCATTAATAACTATTGCAGAATTATGCAATACCATTTTATAGTCATCTATAGTTTTCATAATTAATCCTTTAATAAAAATATAAGGGAAGTATTATAACTTCCCTTATATTAATTTTTATTTATTTTAATTATCACAATCATTAGGTTCTTCATTATCTATAAAATATATAGCATCTCTCATTTTATTAACTTCATTATCTTCAATCATATTATATTTATCTGAAATCATATCATTATTTTCTAAATAATTTTGAGGTTTTTCCATAAAATATAAATCAAATACTGACGGTTTTCTTTTTCTTGTAGATAATGGACTAATAAGAGTTTTACCTATTCTCTGATATTCAAGATTTACAGTAATAGAAGGACTATTATTTAATGCTGAACCTAATGTAAGAATTTTATATGGAGCATTTTTAATTGACCAATTTGGCATAGATAATATATCTTCTGGATCTCTCATTTGATTAGATACAATAGTTTCAAGATGAATAGCAGAAATATCAATACCACCATCCATATTAGCAGTAATAAATTCTTTAACTATTTCATCTTTTGTATAACTACTAGTATCTTTTTCTCTATTAATAATATTTTTTGATCTTTCTAGAGTTCTTTGTAATTCTTTATTTTGAATTTTTACAGTAAATACAACAGGAATATTTTTTAATTGGTCTAATGGTATAATATAAATACCATCATCATTTTCTTTTGTTTTCTTTGATCTTAATAATTTATTTAAATCTTCTGTAAGATAAATATTGTCTTCTTCAGATGTATGGAAAGTAATAATATTTCCATTTGGATATCTAATATCAAACGATGGAGTATATTCTTCATACTGAATAGTAGAGTCTTCTGAATCATCTTCATCATCTGACGTAAATTTATTTGAATCTAATATCATATAATATCCATCTAATTCTACATCTTCTTGTATAGATATCATATTAAGATTTAATTCAAAAATATCAAAAAATTCAGAATTCCATTTCATTTCAATTACAGAAGATTCTAGTAAATGCTTTGCTGATAAAAGCATCTGTGTATATTTTGAAGATAATAATTCTGCTGCTATTTTACCAGGGTTAATATCTCTATTTACATAATAAAGATCGCCATAGCATTTCTTGCAAATTCCATTTCCATGAGCATAAGATGCACATGTAATTGGAGATCTAAAATATAATGTCTGACCAATTAAATGATAATCTCTGTCTTTATCTAATAAATAATCAATACCTTCTGGATTAAATTTATAATATCTTTTATCATATTTAGATAACCAATTAGAATCTTTAATAAATACTTTAATAAAATTTTTTGTATCACAAGAATATTCTGAATCTGGATTAAAGAATGTATCAAGATTATTAGTTTCAAGTAATCTTGCAAAAGCTCCAGATGTACCAACATTCATTTTTTGTAATATCTGTGCTGTTCTTCCAACAGATGAATCTATAACATAAGATTCTGGATTAGATACACCACCATTCATAAATGAATTATTAATAATATATGGAAATATACCACCATGCCCATCTGGTTTAGTACCAATATTTACAGATACTTCTTTAAACTGCTTTGGAGATATTGCTTCTTGTGATATAAATGAATCTCTTAAACAATGATCATTATTTTTAATATAATTAATTTGAGTTTGAGTATATTTCATTCCAATATCTTTTACATCTTCAATCGGAACGTTAGATAAATCTGCATGTATAGATTGATTAAATTCTGGATATTTTTCCATTAAATCTAATGTATCTTTAAAATTTACTGTATTTGATAAATACATAGCAAATTCATCTATATATTTAAATTTATAAATAGTTTCATCAATAAGATTGTTTAATGTAATAAAATCTACATCTTTTGAATGTAATTTTATTAACATATTAAAATATTCTTTTATAGTACGTTTAGTTATTTGTCTTGTATCTATTAAATGAATTACTGTAATAGGATCTTTTATATAAATAGGAAAAGTCCAAAAGATTAATTGAAAATAAAATTCTGGAATTGTTAATCTCAAATAATTTCCATCATCTAAATGAATTCCTATTTTAAGAGATTGTACTTCTGGATCTTCTATACCATCTCTCATAATATTAAGTAATCCATTAAAATAATCAACATAATTTTTAGGAGTTATATCTTTTGTATATAAATCCATATATTTGTTTTGAATAAGTGTAACAAATGGTCCATAATTTTCAAAGTATTCTACCATTTTATTTCTCCTTTTCTGTATAAGGTGCCAATACCTTATATATTTAAGTTTTTCAATTTATAAATTTCAAATTTAAATATTTACTACATATCAAAATTATAATATATTTATAAAAAATAATTTATAAATATAGAAGAAGGAGATTTTTCTCCTTCTTCTATTATAAGTATTAATCAAAACCATTCTACTTTGTCTGGTTGTTGTTCATGAATAAATCCGCAATCTTTTCCTGTATCAATATCAACAATTCTAATTCCTGTTGTTGGTAATCCTAATCTTTTAGCATTAAAATATTCTTGAGATTTATATATTATATCTCCTCCAATTGGATAATAATCTGCGTTTTCATGACAAAGTTCTCTTAATTTTTCAATCAGATTCTGTTTAGTTTCTAAAAACATTTTTATTTTCTCCTTTTAATATTATTTATCAATATATATTCCTGATAAAGAATCTTTTAATACTTTAACAAATGCTTTATAATTTTTACTATTGCTATCTGGAATAGCAAATATAATATTTGTAAAATTATATTTTTCTGATAATAAATATTCTTTAAATAAATGTGCTACTTCTTCAGGATTTTGTCTAAATACTCCACATCCAAAAGCTCCTAAAATAAGAGTTTTTAAATTTTCTGTTTCTGCAATATCTAGTACAAATTTAATTCTGTTAGATAATGCAACAGTATTAAATTTTTCTAATATAATTGCATCAGCATTTCTAATATTAGGTGCAGCTACAGTAATAACTGCTACATTTATAATATTTTTATTTTCTCTTAGAAACATTATATTTGGACTATAAATTCCTCTATCTAAATAGATAAAATTTATAGTTGGATTCATTTTACATTCATATCTATTTGCTAAATAATAAGTATTACTAAAGGATTTTAAAGTTTCATATAAATTGCTTTCATGACATAATGCTTCTTCTTGTGCAGAAGAACCTTTTAAAAACATTCCACCTGGATATTTAAAAGAAGCAAAATTTAATATTCCAATGTTACTGTAAAAATTGTTAATCATATATAATGCAGATACTGTATCTGTATCTAAAATCTGAATAATAGGTTTGATTCCTGTTTCAGATCTTTTACACATTTCTGGTGTATATATTTTAGAATTAGCAATAGATATATTTGTTATATCTTGATAATTTTCTTTTATCATTTTATGATGATTTTTAGCTTTTTCTGCTAATTCTAATTTGTATAGATCACTATTTTTTGTTCTAAAAACAAAATTCATATTATTTCTCCTTTTTTTGATAATAAAAATAATTTTATTTAGAAAATAGTATATAATGAATATATTATTTTGAATTTTTACAATATTCTCCTTTCTTATATTATATAATATTGAATCAGTATTATAATATCTTTTTAAAAATAAAAATAGTTATATGGTTTTTAAAAATATTTTTTATTTTTTCTTCAGAAAAAATGAAAATACCCCATTGGGTTATTATTCCATATGACGTTTATTAACTATTCATTATTAATATACATCATACTATTATTATTAATATTATTTTTATTATTACATTTAGACTAACAAATACTATTATTATTAATATTATTTTTATTATTACATTTAGACTAACAAATACTATTATTATTAATATTATTTTTATTATTACATTTAGACTAACAAATACTATTATTATTAATATTATTTTTATTATTACATTTAGACTAACTAATACTATTATTATTAATATTATTTTTATTATTATATTTAGACTAATAATAATATTAAATTTAATATTATTATTATATTATATCATGGATATAATAACTAATTGAAAAATTTTTTACTACCCCTATTTTTAGGATTTTATATAAAATAGGAGAGGACAAATAAGTCCTCTCCTATTGAATATTATATCAATTACCATCATCAGCATGATAGAAAAGTTCACCATCAAGTACATTTTCTGGTCTTGCAATATTTTCAGTAGTAGGAATATAGTCCAATAATTTATCATGATCCGGAAAGATTGTAATAAGCTTGATAATATCTTCATTATCAAGATCTTCATTACCACTATATCTACTATAAGGATCCCATTCTGCTCTTTCAAAGTCATAAACAAATGCTTCTCCAGTAGCTGCTTCATTTCTTACAAGATAATAATCTATAACAATATCATAGAGAATACTTCTAAGTCCACCAAAATATGTTTTATAATTGATTTCAATATCTTGATCTTCTATAGCAAAATATCTACCATAAATACATGATAATCCATCTTCTATATTAGTTCTTTGAAGATTCTCTATATAAGTTCTCCAAGAATCATAATTACCATCTTCTAAATAAGTTGGTAATTCTTCATCTCCTTCTATATATTCCATAACAGTTATATTGTTGATAGATGGAATATTATATTTAACAGTTTCCCAATATCCATAATTATTGATTTTATTACCATATTCATCTCTTACATATTTATCTACAAAGATGAGCATTTGATTCATATCAATATCTTTAATTTCTAATGGATTTACTTTATACCCGTTTATAAATATCATTGTTGTATATTTAGAAAATGGATATTTTGTTGGATATTCTTCTGTTAATTGTAATAATCCATCTTTTTCGATAGTGTCTAATCTATAACTCTCTTTAAGAATCATAGGGATATAAAATATATCTACATAATCTCCTTCATCTAATATTGTAGAGAGATATAAAATTAATTTATCGAAAGGTCTATGTTTATTCATAATAGTAACAGTATATTCTGTTCTATCTATTTTTTTACCATTAATAAATATTAGATATCTATTTGGATCATGGCAGTAATTAAATTGTGTAGGAAGTATAATCTTAAATTGTCCATCTTTTTGTTTAAATCTATAATGTTTAAATTGTCTCTTTGGAACTATTTTAAGATTTTTTCCATAATAATATTCATTATCAAAAAATATTTTATAATATCCTTCTTTATTTTCTATTTTCTCAAAAGTATAATCTGGAATATATTGTTTTCTATGTTCTATACTATCTGGAACACTATAATCAGGATCAGCACAAGTTTCTGACATAATATACGCATCATCTAAATTATATTCTGGATGAATATATATTTCTTCATCAGATGAATTTACTTTAAGATCTAATACAAGATTATTACATTTTGTAAATAATATAAGCTCTACATGATCATCATCCATTATTCCAAATATTGGAATATTAATAATATTATTTGTATAACTTATATCAATAGAATATTCATATAATTTACTATTCACAAAAACCATTGCTACATCTTGTATTGGATAATCATGTCTTCTTGATAAATGAATATATCCTTTATCATCAGACATATTTTTGTATTCTGATCCTTTATAAGTATATATTTTTATTGGCTCATCATTAAAAAACGATGTTCTCCAAAGTCTATAATCATATTTACTTATATAATTAGCAGCATTAAATATATTTATATCATAATTGATTCCAAATTCATGATCAAAATCAAATTTTTCTATTAATCTTGCTACTTTGTTATTCCAATCTTCAGAACCATATTCTACTGAATCTAATAATTCATGTATTTTATTTTCATCTAAATCTTCCATCCTATCATATAACGATGCTAATGATTTAGTATGTGAAGTATTATATAATAAAATACATACACCTACTGAATCATTATTAATAACTTTAAATTTACCAAAATTACCATTGTATATATCACTAAAATATTCTGATGCATCATTATGTATAAATTTTCCATCTATATCAAATAATAAAATATTATCTAAAGATGGAATAAATCCTTTTGGAAGATCTGTAAATTCTATATTACTAGAAAGATAATTTGATAAATCTATTTCTTTATAATATATATCATCATCAAGAATTTCTAATCTTACAATTATTTCTGCAAAATCAGCATCTACAAGTCTAGTTCTATCTTTTCCAAAATAAAAACCTTTTCTATCAGATACTCCAGCTAATATATCATCATCTTCGCCATATCTAATATGTTTAGATCCTATAGGAAATACTATCATATCTGTATAAAAAGAATAATCTGGACCATAATTATCTATTCTCATATAAGAATAATCATAATCATGAATAATAGTAATATCTGACCAAGGTATTACTTCTCCATTAATAAATAATAAAAATGGCCATACTTTATCTTCATCAACAAGATCTTTAAGATTTCCTTGAAATACTGTATTTTTTATATCATTATCATAACAGTATGGAATTTCTTTAACAGCATAGATATGTGTATTATCTTCCCAAAGATTATATTTATATCCATCATACCAATATTCAAATTGATAATTCATATAAATATTTTTATTAATCATTGGACATAAATTTTTTTGTAATGCTTGAATTCTAGAGTAAGTATGATGTCTTAAAGTTTCTATTCTGTCAATAAACTTTTGTTCCATCATGCATTTTCACTCCCTACTCTCAATAATTCATTAGTGAATATTGTAAAATTCTTTCCTACAATTTTTTCAATAGTATTTTGTTGATTTAAATATGCACCAACATAAGTATCAGTAAGCATCTCAGCAAATGGAACAAAACAATCTAAAGCAAAGAAAGTATTTGGACCATAAGAATACATCCAGCGTTGAACAAATGATTCTGTAGTTAATTTTGCTCTATTTTTAGGACTTATTTGTGTATTGTCTTGATCTAAAAATACTTCTGCAAATTTACTAAGAAATTTATCAAATGTAGTTTCTTTACTGATACAAGAATTAAAAAGAATATGAAGATGATCGCATATTCTTTTCTCTTTTATTCCAGATACATTTTTTGATAAATTGTATGTGGTTTCTCCATTATCTTTTCCTATTACACATATTTGATAATATTCAGCTAAAGCAAAACTCATCCTTTCTTTATTATCATTATATGTAACAGGTACTTTTAAATATCCTAATACATAAAGCATTAGGTCTACAAAAGCTTCAGTAGAGGATTTCATTAAAGTATTATTTGACATAATAACTTTTGGTATATTATAATATACAACATAAGTCATAGCTGTAATTAAATATGATATTAAGGTACCGATTTTTTTAATTTTATATTCATTATTTTCATATGTAATTACACCTGTACAATCAATAAATACTTTCTTTTTACTATTTTTTCCTTCTTTAGGATCTATAGAATAAATTACTTTAAAAGCTCTTGATACTCCTTTTTGATCAATCATTAATACTACTTTATTACTTAATAGAACTTTTACTAATATTGGAGAAACAGCTTGTCTTTTTACATCATATATAATATCTGTAAAAGTTTCATTTTCTTTATTTACTCTATGTGCACCAATTAGATAAGCTGTTAATGGCTTATCATAATCTATTTTATCATAAAAGCAGGAATCAGAAAGAACTTTCATTTTAATGAATCCTCCATCAAAATCAGAATATTATATTAATGTTTTTTATAACAACAAAAAGCCACTACTGATAATATCAGTAGTGGCTAATTTAAAATTACATAGGTTGTATATCAGTAGAAGGAATACTTGGCATTGCTTTAGCAATTGCAACTTGATCAAAATAAAGTGTAGAATTATTATTAGCAAGAGCTATAATTTTAATTTTAAAACAAGCAGAAGATTTATAAATACCATAAAAATCAGATATAAAAGAATATTCTACATATTTATTTATATCACCAATATTTATTCCTGTAATTGTTTTTGTTTCAAGTAAATCTCCTTCTATTTCATCAAGTGAATCATAATAATAAATTTCTATTTTTGCAAGTTCAATATTATCTATATTATTTGATTTCATCCTAATATTTACAGAAACATTTCCAAAAGGAATTCCAGCAACAGATGTCTGAAATAAAATCTTATTTGTAGAAGGAGATGATATCATAATAGCAGAACCGTTATTTGCATATTCATCAATAGTTTTAGTACCTTCTGTAATAGTAACAGATCCGCTGGTAATATCAGTAGTAGCATCTTCTGCATCTATAATTCTACCAGCTAAAGAAGATCCAGACTGAGTTTCGGGATAATATATATTTCCTTCCCAATCTTCTATTCTAATATTTCTTCTTTCAATAGCCATGTTTTATTTATCTCCATAATATATTTTATTAATTAATAAGCAACTTCATTACCATCAATTATAACACCAGTAATTTTTTCTCCTTTGACCCAAGCAGTCTTATCAATAACAATATCACTAGGCACAGCAGTACTATCTGTCTGAGATTCAAGAGTAGCTGCTTTAATTACAAACCCATTTGGATAATATCCGGCTTGAACAGTAACACTATCTCCTGCATTAATTGTAACATTACTTCCAGTTCTTATAGGTATTGTACCAATTAATTTAACACCATTAGCCCAAGCTATTTTATTTTCTAATATATCATTTACAGTAGCATCTCCAGGAGTTTGAGTATCCGTTCCAGCTGCTATAACCGTTCCAGTACCATCATGATATCCTTTTGGAATAATATATGAATCTCCTCCATTAAGAGAAATATCAACAGTTCCAATATTAGGCATTGTACCAGTTATTTTAGTACCATTAACCCAAGCAGTTTTATTAATAAGAATATTATCAGATATAGCATCACCAGGAGTCTGAGATGCTAAAGTAGCAGCAATTATTTTACCAGTACCATCATGATATCCTTCTGATATAGTATGAATAGAACCACAATTAATAGTATCATTTTCTGATCCTATATCTGGCATTGTACCAGTTATTTTAGTACCATTAACCCAGGCGGTTTTATTAATAAGAATATTATTAATTACAGCATTGCCAGGAGTTTGAGATGCTAAAGTAGCAGTTGTTATAACTCCAGTACCATCATGATATCCTGCTGATATAGTATGAGTAGAGCCAGCAAGTAACTCTTCCGATTCAGAACCTATATTAGGTATAGTACCAGTTAATTTAATACCATTAGCCCAAGCAGTTTTATTTATTAAAATATCAGAACTTTCTGCAGTAGCTGATGTTTGAGATGCTAAAGTAGCAGCAATTATTTTACCAGTACCATCATGATATCCTTCTGATATAGTATGAATAGAACCACAATTAATAGTATCATTTTCTGATCCTATATTAGGTATAGTACCTGTAATTTTTTCACCATTAACCCAAGCGGTTTTATTTATTAAAATATCAGAACTTTCTGCAGTAGCTGATGTTTGATCTGATAAATTTGTAGCTACTATAACTCCATTACCATTATGATATCCTTCTGATATTGTAAAACTTTCTCCGGCGAGTAATTCTTCATATATTGTATCTATAATTGGTATCGTACCAGTTAATTTAATACCATCAACCCAAGCAGTTTTATCTTTAATAATATCATCTGCTGTAGCAGTACCAGGAGTTTGAGTATCTGTTCCAGCCGCTATAACCGTTCCAGTACCATCATGATATCCTTTTGGAATAGTATATGAATCTCCTCCATTAAGAGAAATATCAACAGTTCCAATATTAGGCATTGTACCAATAAGTTCAATACCATTAACCCAAGCAGTAGATCCTTCTATTATATTATCTTCAGTAGCAGTACCAATGGTTTGTTCATTTAAAGATTCTGAAGTTATAACTTCAGAACCATCATGATATCCTACCGGAATAGTATATGACTCTCCTGCAGATATTGTTTGACTTTCTGGTTCTACTATTGGAATCGTACCTACAACTTTTTCACCATTAACCCAAGCAGTTGATCCTTCAAGCATATCTGTTGCTGTAGCTGTACCAGATGTTTGATCTGATAAATCTGCAGAAGATATTGTAACTTGAGTATCATGATATCCAGTACGAAGAATAAATGATTCATTAGCATACAATACAGTATCTGAATCTGTAATTGTAGGCATCGTACCAGTCTGTTTACTTTTAGCATTTGTATTATAAAAAGTTTTTCCAGATACTACATGTTCTGGATATGCATTTCCTGTTAATTCTAATGTACCAGTAAGTTTTTGACCATCAACCCAAGCTGTTTTTGGAGATAATATATCTGAAACAGTAGCAGTACCTTCTGTTACAGATTCTATAGAAGGAGCTGTTATTTTACCAGAACCATTATGATATCCAGCTGGAATAGTATAAACTTCACCAGAGTCTAATCTCTTTGTAATTGCTCCTCTGTTTACCATTGTTCCAGTTTCTTTAAAATCTGGATAAGTTGTATAAAAAGTTTCCCCTTCTAATACATGTGCTGTTTTAGCATTACCAGTTAATTCTAATGTACCTTCTAATTTTGTAAAAGGATCATCAGAATAAAATTTATATCCTCTTAGCACTTTATCTGCAGTAGCATCTCCAGTAAGTTCAAGCTCACCAGTAATTTGTTGATGTACATTATTATTGTAAAAAGTTTTTCCTTTTAATACTTGTACAGAAATTGCAGTACCTGTTAATTCTATATTACCAGTTAATTTAACTCCATCAACCCAGGCAGTTTTATCTTTAATAATATCATCTGCTGTAGCAGTACCAGGAGTTTGAGCATCCGTTCCAGTTGCTGTAATTATTCCAGTACCATCATGATATCCTTTTGGAATAGTATATGACTCTCCTCCATCAAGAGAAATATCTTGATGATTTATAACAGGTATAGTACCTGCTATTTCTGTACCATTAACCCAGGCAGTTGATCCTTCAAGTAGATCATTTGCTGTAGCAGTACCAATAGTTTGTTCTTCTATAGATTTTGTCCAAATACGATCATTACCAGTATGATATCCACTTAAAACACTATAAGATTCTCCTGGCTGAAGTAATATTTCTACAGTTTGACGCAATGGCATTGTACCAGTTAATTTGACTCCATTAACCCAAGCAGTTTTTCCTTCAAAAATATCAATAGATTTTGCATCAGCCACAGTTTGAGAAGCTAAATCTTTACCTTTAACAATACCATTTCCAGAATGATAACCTTCTGGAATATTATATATTTCATCACAAGCTACTATTTCATTTAAATTTTCAATTTTTGGCATAGTACCTGTAATTTTTTCGCCATTAACCCAAGCAGTTTTTCCTTCTATTAGATCGTTTGGTTCCATATTAGCAATTGTAACATTAGCAATACCTGTTACTTGTATTGCTGTAAGGCCATTATAATATCCTGCTGGGATATAAAATATATCATCATTTGTTAATATTCTGGTTTCTTCTCCAGAATGATCTATCATGGTACCTTCAACTACTGTATTATAAAGAGTAGAATAGAATTTTTTCCCTTCCAATACATATTCTTTTTGAGTTGTAGCTTCAGATAACCATTCTCTAACAGCATCTTCTGTCTTAAAAGTTCCAACTATTTTCTCACCATTAACCCAAACAGTTTTACCTAAAGCTATATCTTTAGCTTCTGCATCACCTACAGTTTGAGATGAGAGATCTGCAGCAGTTATAACAGATTCTCCAGAAGATAATCCATATGGAATAATATACTCTTCTCCTGGTAATAATATTTTATCTATACGATATAAATATGGAATAGTACCAATTATTTTTTCTCTTCTAACCCATGCAGATTTACCAGACATTATATCATCTGCAGTAGCATTAGCATCCTGTTCATTAGAATCTACATCTAAAGTTCCAACTATTTTTTCACCATTAACCCATGCTACTTTGCCAGCAGCTATATCTTCTGCTTTAGCTGTACCATAAGTATATTCAGATATACTAGGAGCTATTACTATTCCAGTACCATCATGATGCCCTTCTGGAATTATATAATAAGATTCTCTTCCATCTTCACTTGGTTCAAGAACTATATGAACAGATCCATTTTCTGGCATTGTACCAACTAATGGTTCTCTAGTAATAGCATCTTGAAATATATATCCTGACATTACACTATTAGATGAAGCAATAGTTCCATTTCTATTAATCTCGGTAGACCTATTTGCTGCATCATTATCATAGTATAAAATATTATCAGCCATTTGGGATTTTAGACTCCTTTAAGCAATATTAATATAATGTGCTCAAAGCCTAAGATTCAACTCCATAGTAATATTATGGCTATTCTATATAGGAGGAATATTATGCCATTTACAGATTCTATTAAAATGGTTGATGTTGTTATATCAGATAAAGAATTAATTACAGCATCTCCTATTGATGTTGCTAATGGAAAAGTATATATTGGAACCACATCACAATTAGAAACTGGTATTATGCCTGTTGCAGCATATTCTGGTGATATTAGTTTGCTTTCTGGAGAATCACACGTTGTACCTTTTGGAAAGATTCCACAATCTTATACGGTTACAGCTGCAGCTTTATCAAATCAAACTCCTGGAAATGCTATATCTGATAATATTCTTATTAATAAAACTGCCTGGGTTAATGGTGAAAAAATAACCGGTACAATGCCAAGCATTGATTCTGAATCAATAGAATTACAATCTGGTGAAAGCTATACTATACCAGAAGGATATCATGATGGTACTGGAGTTATAACAACTAGAGGAGTATCAGATCAGACTCCAGGAGATGCTGTAGCTTCTAATATTTTAAATGGAAAGATTGCATGGGTAAATGGAAGATCTATAACTGGTACAATGCCTAATATTGGAACTGTTGATGTTTCTCTTAATGGAGGAGATTCATATACTATTCCAAAAGGATATCATGATGGTACTGGTAAAATAATTGCTGCTACTTTAGCATCTCAGACTTCTGCAACAGCAGTATCAGGAGATATAGTATCTGGGAAAACTGCTTGGGTTAATGGGGTTAAAATAACTGGTAATATTACAAAAATTACTGCTTCTACAGAAATACTTCCATTAAATGGAACATATATTATTCCAAGAGGATATCATGCTGGAACTGGAAAAATTACACAGAATATTGAAATTTTAGAAGGACAAACTGTTGCTTCAGCATTTGAACCTCAAATTATTCAAACTGCTGGAAAATTTATGAGTGGAGATATCACTGTAACAGGTATTAATGCTCTTAATTATAAGAGAACTATAGAAGCTGTTAAAGATAGCAGAAATATAGAAATATCTAATTATCAGATGGATGTAACAAATAATAGTTATACTATTCATCTTAATGTAGATAACTGGCATGATAATGCTACAATGAATGTTTATCATTTTATATTTACAGATCTTATCGATTCTGTTAATAATAGTGTAGATCTTGATACTATTATCGTATTAGATTGGGGTAATAGTAATACTATAAATTATATTTATAAATTTGGAAATGTATCCATTACAGCTTTTCTTGAAGAAGGAACTAATGCTCATAGTTTTACTATTAATGGTATTAGTAGTGGAAAAATTTCTATAATTGAATTATTCGCATCAAGACAATTTGGAGATAGTCATGATACAAATGACTAAAAATTGATAGGAGGAAATAATTATGATAAGACCTCAGTACAATTATACTAGTCTTAGTCAATTTTTTAATTTTCTTAAGACATCTGATGGGTATCTTGAAAAAGCTAATGGAACAAATTTAGGAGATTTTACACCATCTGGTAAAGTTGTAAATGCAGGAAGTGCAAATTATACTGTTTATTGGAAATGGTATAAAGAACTTGGATATGGAAATATGCAAGGTTCTGCTTATTGTGCTTGTGGAGTTTCTACAATGTTAGTATCTGCTTTTGGATTAGCAAAAGCTAAAAAACTTCTTTGTGGAGACCTTTTTGTATATTGCCCAACTGGGTATAATCAATTTAAAAATTCTAAAAGAATTTATACCAATCCTAAACCAGGAGATGTAGTATTTTTCTACAGTGATAATATGGGAAGATATAGCCATACTGGTTGGGTTGTTGGAGTCGATTCTAATGGTAAAGGATATACTACCTGGGAAGCTAATACCTCTTCTGGAAATGATATTGTTATTAGAAATGGTGGTGCAACTTGTTATAAGCATTATACTTTAGGACAGAGAAAAGTAGCTTTTGGTCGTCCTGATTGGGAAGGAAATGGAATTTCTTATGAAACTTCTAAAGAAATCGAATCTGTAGAAATCGGAACAGATAGTAATAAGATTTCTTGCACTACAGAAGTTCTTAATGTTAGAGATTATCCTTCTAATGGAAATGTAATTGATTCTATTAAAAAAGGTGAAAAAATAACTCCAACAAAGAAAACTTTTGTTGATGGTAAAGCTTGGTATTATATTGAAGAGAAAAAAGGTTGGGCTTCTGCATCTTATTTTACTGGATGGATTCTTGAAAAGTCTAATAATAGATGGTGGTATTTATTAGAAGGATATAAATATTACGTTGATAAGATTGTTAATATTGGTGGTAAGAGATATTTCTTCGACTCTAATGGATATATGTTTATAGGAACATTTCTTATTCAAACAGATTCTTCTGGAGCAATTATAGAGTATAGGAATTCTATGGAAGAATAATAAAAATAATAAACCCAAGAGAGTTTATTAGCTCTCTTGGGATTTATATTTTCTAAGTGTAGATATTAATTCTGATATTTCATATACAATATCTTTACTCATTTTATCCCGAGGAACATGTTTTACCGATTTATAATATATAGAATACCTAGCTTTAAAAAGTCTATCGATTAATTTATCAATATTGTTTTTATTTTTATCAAAATCATTATAAAATTCAATGATTACATTATCTATCAAATTTTCCGGTCTCCTAAATTTAACAATTTTTAAAAAATCTCTGGTTTTTGCATAAGTGTCAATACTAATATCTGTTATAGAATTAGTATAAAATTCTTTTTCAAATATTTTAAAAGTATCATTTGATGTATTTATATACATTCCATATCCTGTAAAGTATAAAAGATAATCATCTTTATTATAATAAATATTCATATTATCACCTTTACTTTTGATATAAATATAAACAAGTCAAGAAGTATAAAATGTATGATAAGAAGGATTTTTTTGTTTATATCAAAAGTATTTATATATTCGGAGGTTTATAAATTTAAAAATTCCTCGGTGACTTATATACTTCTTGACTTTTATTCAAATGTTTTAACCAAAACTTATTTATAATATATAAGGAGATTTAATATCAATGCCAAAATCACCTAAAAAATATTTAATACAAGATTCTACTATAGTAGATGAAATATATCCTCTTATAGAACAATCTGCAAAAAATGGAAGAATAACTAATGTAAAATCATGTATTCAAAAATTTATACAAACAAGACATAAAGAATTATACGATTATGCTCCTGTAGATAGAATATATTTTAGAAAACAAGATGTAAACGATTTCTTTAAAGCTGTTAATATTAAAGAAAATGATATTACAGATACTATAAAGAAATTATATTATTATAATAAAGATGAATTACAAGCTTGTAAAGATGAATTTTCTTTATCATGTTTAATGCTATTAAGATATTTATTAAAAAATAAAGAAAATGATAAAACAATCATAGAATTAGTGTATATGTATCTATCGTTTTCTGGTAAATTTTATGCATCTTGTCATGCTGCATGGTTTAGACATTACATACCAAAAAGAGAAGTTATGGATTATGTAGTAAATTATATGCTTTCTCAAAAATTTGATCTTGCAAAAACGGGTTCAGTATGGGGAGCAATAAAAGAATTAACTTTTACATGGGTAGAAAGTTATAAAGAAGAGTTGTGTTCAGATATTACTGATGAAAGAATAGTTTATTTAATTCATCAATTACATAATAGAATATATGCTTTTCTTAGAAATATTGCTAAATTATATTATGAAGCTTATGAGAAGAAATTATATCTAAATACTGAAAGTGATAATTACAGTGAAGAAAAGTATAGAATAGCTCATAATAATTCTACTATAATAAGTGGTATAACAGAAAAAACAATAATATATTTTACTACAACACAAGTTAACGTTTCTATTTGTTATAGTTGTGCTGGTAGTGGAGTGGATCCTTATGAATTAAAAGCTATATTTGAAAATATCCTTAATAGTAATGATTCAATTAATGATTTAAGATCTGTAATTGTAATATTATTGTCTGATTTTATTAGAAGATATCCAGAAGAAAAAGAGATTACTGGAACTAAATTTATTGCCCATAGTATCAGTATGAAACCTAATACTAAAGATAAAGATATATTACAATTAAAGAATATTATTTTAAATTGGTTAAATAATAGTGCTAGATATAGAAGTATTAAAACTCAAGCAACAAAAAATAATTATTATAAAGGAATATTAAGCTATATTGCAATCATTATAAATAAAGCTAATAAAGAATAAAAAATAAAGAGGTAGAGATTTTCTCTACCTCTTTTATAACTCATTAATCTTTAAACTTTTCTATTCCATATATTGATTTATATTTATATAGAATATTTCTTAATTTTACTCCAGTATAATTATTTTGTATTATTTCATTACATAATACATGTTTTATTGCATTTTCACATGATGCATAATTATATAACCATTCTGTAATATAATTTATATCACAAATATTATAAAAATTATCAAATGCTTTCTTTACATTATTTGAAATTTTAAGATCATTTTTAACTAAATAATTGTTACTATTTTCATTAATAGCTTTTTTCATTCCATCATTATAGCATTTATCAATATATGATTTAGCAACTTCTATTCTATTAGTTGTTATATTATCCGAATTTTCTGATGATAATGCTTGCTTTATTAATTCAGACATATTAACAATAGTAGCTACCCAACTACTAGTTTGACATATATCTTGATTATAATTAACATGCCTCCATTTAAGAGTATGCCAATAAAAAATTGTTAAAGGTCTTTTTATTTCTTTTACATCACTTTTTACTCCTTCTAATAAAGATTCTATATATTTAATATTAAAAATAGGCATTAAAATATCCTCCATATATTATTATTTATAAATTCTTTGGTATTATCTGAAACTTTTCTTATTTTAAAGCATTCTTTTATCATATTTATATAATATTCAATATTTGTAAGATTTTCTTTATTGAAATCATTATTGTCAATAGTGCAATTTAAATATTTTATACATTTATCGTAAGCTATTAAATATGCTTTAGACATATCATAAAAATCAAACCTGCTATCATTTTTTAATAATATTATATTAGATAATAAATCCTGAATATTATAATCATCGATATATTCATTTTTATCATATTTATATTTTATACATATAATATCATTAAATATTGAAAATATTTTTCCTTCATAATATTTTATCATATTATTATATTCACTAATTATTATTGCACATGCTTGAGATGCAGTATCTTCTGATATTATACCAGAATCTATTTCATTTTTATTAGCACTTACAAACTCATCAAGTTCTAATATATTATTTTCATCAATATTTATTAATTTCATTGTATTTATTTCTCCTTTTAAATTTATATATACCCCCATTTATTTATTAAATAAATATATAAAATCTCCAGTATAATTTTTCTTTATAAAATCATTATTAATTATATACTTTATCTTAGAATTATCAGACCTTCTGATTATATAATCTATTAATTTATTAAATATTAAAAGTCTATCTATATCTATAAAATTATAATATACAGAATCATACTCATCAATATCTGAAATATAAATTTTATTATTAATATCATCATTTATCTCTTCTGCAAGACGAGTTTCTTTTATTGCTATTCTTTTTCCAAATTCATATGCTTCATTATTTCTTACTTTTATATTATTATATACAGATCTTATTAAATCTTGTTCTCTCATCTTTTTATTTTTATATATTAAATCTACAATATGCATGTAACTAGAAGAAATACTTCTAACCCAAGATACAGACTGTTTAGAAGGTTGATATTTCCATTTTAATAAATGACAAAATATAACCGATATATAGGATATTAAATTTTCTGTAATATCTTTTATTGATTCTTCAGTTAAATAATCTTCATTTAAATATTTAATCATATAAAAATTCCTCCATATAAATATTTAATTTATCTAAAAAGTACTTATCTCTATTAGTATCAGTGCAACAATTTTTAAATTCATTCAATCTTATATTTATTTTTAAGAATTTATCAATATCTGATAAGTCATTTATAATTTCTTCTGTAAAATCATTATTATTCCATGGACTATTTTTTAATTTTTCTACTATATCTACGATTTTCTTCTTTTTAAAATCTATAGATGAAAGACTAAATTTAATATCATTCTTTAAATATGATATATTTCTTATATAGGTATTCAATGCACCAATATCTGGTCCTATATCTTTGCTCAAATATTTAATACTAAATATTGATGTTAAAATCTGCATTATATAAAAATCATATTGTTTATTTATAGAATCATATAAAGCTAAGCAAGATGAGACTAAAGGTCCAATCTCATCTTTATTTATTTCTCCATTATTTAAACTATTAAAATGATTTTTAATAAATTCTTCAAAATCTATTATTAATTCGACATCATTTTCAACTTTAAATTTTATCTTTTCCATCTTATATAACCTCCATTTCAAAATTATGATATCTATTTGATTCCACTTTTATATAATCAATTAATATAGGAGCTAGTATGGCTATATTTTCAATTAATAATATTCAAAAGATAATTCCTACTTCTATTTCTTCTAATCAAAGATCTGTAGTATATTTTTACTAGAGATATTTCTCCATTAGGACTTATTAAAATTTATCAAGCTCTTAATATAGATCTTAAACCTAATGTAGCAGTAAAAATTTCTACAGGAGAAGCAGGAAATCCTCATTATCTTCAACCTTCTCTTATTGGTCCTTTGATTCATTATCTTGATGGAACTATTGTAGAATGTTCTACAGCTTATCCAGGATCAAAAAGAATGAAAATATCTGATTATCTTCAAACCATTAAAGATCATGGGTTTTTTGAAATTTCTAGTGTAGATCTTATGGATGATCCAGATGAAATAGAAATTCCTGTAAAAAATGGATATCATTTAAAAGAAAATATTATTGGCGCAGATTTAAAACGATATAATTCTTTACTTATTCTTTCTCATTCTAAAATGCATAAAATGGCTGGATTTGGATCTGCTATGAAAAATATGGCAATAGGAATTGCATCTAGAAGAGGAAAAATTCAAATTCATACAGCAGGAAAAGGAACAGAATGGGGTGATTTTGAACATACTGAGCAAGATCATTTTATAGAATCTATGGTTGATGTATGTAGTTCAGTAATAGATTTTATGGGAAAAGATAATATTACATATATTTCTGTAGCAAATAATATTTCTATAGATTGTGATTGTGATTCAAAACCACATAAACCAGAAGTTCCAGATATTGGTATATTTGCTTCTAGAGATATTGTAGCAGTTGATCAAGCATTTATTGATGCTCTTTATAAACTTCCAGATAGTGGTGGTAAAGAAAGATTACTTGCTAGACTTAAAGAAAGAAATGGTGAGCATATTTTAGATGCTGCTAAAGAAAAAGGATTGGGAAATAGAGATTATGATCTCAAAATAATTTAAATAGGTGAAATATATGATTCATAATAAACAATATGAAATTACTTTAGAAGAAGCTAAATTATTAAACATAGATTATAAACTTCCATTAGATTTTTCTTCTACTATTACTAATCCGATTAAAGATGGTAATAGTTTATGGATTGGAGCTTTAAGAGATAAGAGTTTTGATATTAATAAATTTAATAAATATATTGAAGCGCTTTCTGTGATAATTAAAAATAAAGGTATATTAAGCAATACTATTGCTGTAGATAAAGCTTTCAATATATGGTTTAGTATATAAATGCAGAAAAGAGATGGCAATATTTACAATGGACTTCATAAATGAATATACTAAATTAAAATCTTCTGATAAGCAAAAGATTATATTATATAGATTACATCATGAAAATCAAGATGGTAAATTAGCAATTCCTAAAGTACCAGATAATTACTTTACTAAAAATGGATATGAAGAAAATAAAACTCCTAGAGTATGTTTTGGTCCTAGTATAGGAAAATGCTTGATGGCATTAAGTAGAAACTGTACTAACGAAGAGTATTATGTTTATATTCCAGAGCCAGGAAGTAATTTTGATGTATATAAACCAACTTTAAATGAAGTACCAGATTCTGGCATTACTGGAGAATTGTGGGTTTTAAATAAAGTAAAACAAAAATATATTGGTAAAATTAAAGTAATTAGTGATGACGGAAAACCTGGTCATAAATTCAATTATGGAGATGGAAAATCTGCAGAATTATATGGCTGGAAATATAAATGGATAGAGAGATATTAATTAAATGGCTATATTTTATTTAAGTGATTCTTCTATTAATAATTATCGAAAAATAAAATCTTTAAATGAATCTAAAGATAATAAAAATAGAAAATTTAATATTTATGGTAGAGCAAATGGAGAAAATCCAAAACTTAAATTAGATACATCTAATTTAAGTAATATGAAAAAAGATCTTATTAAAATTGCTAATAAAAATAAATTTACCGATTATGATTATGAAATTTGGTGTCCATCAGATTATACAAAAGATCAAATAGATGATAAAAAATCTTTATTAATTGGATATTGTTATGTAGATGAAGGAGATAATTATATAGTATATTCAAATAAAAATGATAAATTTTATTTATGTGGTGATGGTGGAGATTTAAATGATTTAGTTGAATATTCACTTAAACATATTAAAGAGATTATTGATGAATTTCAAAGTAGATATTTTTAATATTATTTAATTTAAATAATAAAGGAGATTAATTATGCCAACAATTTCTCCAGAAAAAAGAAAACAATGTGAAGAGCTTATCTATAAAACTTTTGATGCTATAGATCCTACTGGAGCTAATACAGAATACTATCAAACTCTTCTTTCTAATATGACAGATGATCAATTTACTAAACTTATTTCTGGTAGATTACCTTTTAGATATCATGTATCTCCTTTTAATAATGAACCAAAAATGCCAGATATTATTAATGCATTTAAAGTTTTAAATAAACCTCTTATAGAAAAAGTAAAATTGCCATATTTAGCACAAGATAAAAATGGAAGACCAATTGAATCTAAAGAATGTTTAGTTGGTTATATGAATATTAAAAGACTTAAACAGATGCTTACTAAAAAGAATAATACTGCTATCGAAATATCTAATAGAGATATGAAAACTGGCAGATTATTAAGAAATGATAAAGGTGGTACAGAATCTAATAAAGAATTTGAAGGAGCTTTAGCATTAGGTCTTGAAAGAACTACAGAAGAATATGCTAGAATCAAAGCTGCTGCTATGAAAGCTAAAGCCGAAGCTTATAATACAATTAATGTAAAAGGAGAAGTAAGTTTTAAAGATATAGATACGGATAGAGTAGATAGTATAGCTAAAAGTACAATGAATATATATTTAATCGGAGCAGGATTACATAGTAATCTAATAGATGAAGATTATTTTACTCCACATAGTTTAGAAAGAAAGAAAAAGAGATTTGAAAGAGAATATTAAATAAAAAAATAAAGAGGGATTTATTATCCCTCTTTGTTTTTTTATTTAAATTTTTATTCTTCTTTTCTCTAATTCATATATAAAATTCTGATTTGTTATTTTACTAAATATTATATATTTTAAAAATAAATGCTAGGCTCATATAGAGCCTAGCTGGGAGAAAATAAAAATGAATCAAAAGTATGTCATTAAAAAACAGGTAATAGACATACAAGGGCCCACCTCAGCACCATAAGCGAGCACTTTATATATCTGTTAAATCAAAATCTCACATTATATAGTTATTAAAATTAATTTTAATAATATATAATTAATATTAATTTTATTCATTAAATATATTTTTAAAATTAGCTTTAACTTTACCAGTATTCACATTACAATAAATCATTGTTGTGTCTAATTTAGAGTGACCTAAAAGTTCTTTAATTTGTTCAATTGGCATACCTTTATCCATAGCATGAGTTGCCATAGTTCGTCTAAATCTGTGAGGATGAACATTATCAACTCCGCTTTTTAAACCTAATTCTTTTAGGATAAGTTGTGCTGCTCTTATTGTTAATTTCTTTTTTGGTTTATCTAGATGACTAAATAGTGGTTCTTCTGGTTGAGCGTTTCTCTCATTTAAATAAATTTTTAACCATTTTATACATATATTAGATAAGTAAACTATTCGTTCTTTATGACCTTTACCAAAAACTACAACTTCTCCTTCTGAGAAGTCTATATCTTGAACATATAAACTTAAAGCTTCTGATATTCTACATCCAGTAGAATAAAGAAATTCTAGAAATGCTCTATCTCTGCTATTATTACATACTGATCTTAATAAAGTTATATCTTCTTCAGTAAAAGCTTTTTTAACTTTCTTTTCAACTATTATTTTCTCTATTCTATGACATGGATTTCTTTCTATGAATTCTTCATTTACTAGAAAATCATAGAAAGCTGATATAAATCGTATCATAGTTTGAGTTGTACTTGCTTGTAAATTATGTTCTTGTACATAATATGATAAATAATTTTTAATATCAGATGTAGTTAATTCGGTTAAATTTCTGTTTGGATAAAATTTTCCTAATTTTCTTGCTTCTGATGTATAATGTAATATAGAAGATTGAGATAAACCAACCAGTTTTTTATTTTGTATGAATCTGTCTATCAATTCTTCATTTGGTAGAGAGTTTCTTGTAGTTTTGAGAATGATTTCTAATACATTTTTGAGTTTAGCCAGTTGATATTCGTTTAAATCTGGCTCCATTAATTTTAGAATCATTTCTACATTACTTACCATATTTATAAAAAATATCCTTTCTAAAAAATCATGTTTTTAAATTATTTAAGGAGGACATAATTATGTCGAAAGTCATTTTATCTACTGGATATGAGTTTACCCTTGCTGATAATGGTTATGGAGCATCTGATAATAGTGTTAATTTCACCATTATTTGTAATGATAAAACTCTTGAAGAAATTGAAACTGCTTTTACTGGTGTTGAAGAGTTTAAAGTTGCTCTTGGAAATGATGGAGAAGATCCAAATTTCATTGCTAAATATTATGGATTCACTGCAATTAGTGAAATTGCAAAATATCCAAGATTTAGTAATGGAATAGATCCAGAAACCGGAGAAGAAATATTCAATACTGCTGTTACTGTTGTATGTATTAAGAAAGCTGTTGAAGACAGACTTAATGATATTGAAGAGTCTGTTGATGATATAGTTTCTATGATTCTCGGTGGAGATGATCTTTTCCCTGCTGATGAAGAAGGTGAAGTGTAAGCCTATCAAAAAATTTCACTAGAATAATAAAAAATAATATATCCTAATAAATATATTGATCTTATATATAATAAGGAGGATTTTTAATATGTATACTACTCTTCTTAGAATGCGTAGAAAAGGAAAACTTACCGATCAACAGGTAGATCAAGCTGTTGCAAAGGGTTGGATCACCAGTGCTCAAGGAGAATATATTAAATCTATTCCTAATGGCTAATTATATAAAAAGAATATAAAAGGGTAAGAGGATTTTCCTCTTACCCTTTGTTTATTATTTAAGAATTTCTGCTTTTAAAATAATATCAGATTTTGTATTAATTATCTTTTCACCTTTACTTATAGATGAAGCTAAATTAATATCTTTTACTTTTATTTGTAAATTATTACTTGTTGTAGTAATACTTAAAACATCATTATCTGTTACACCAAATACTTTATATATTCTATCGTTTTTTCCTAAATCTATTACTTTACTTCCAGCTTTATTTCTTTGAGATCTTTCAAATCCACTAGTAAGGAATTTATTTACTTTACCAGATTCGGTTACTACTAATATATATTTAGTAGGATTATTTTTATCTGTGTAAATAATACTCATTCCCTCCATTGGACCATGTTTTCCTCCCATACCTAAAGTTCCAATAGTATTTCTTTTTAATAAAGATACATCTTTGGTAGATATTCTTAATGCTTTATCTACACTATAAAGAATAAGATCCATATTATCAGAAATTATTTGAGTACTTACAATATCATCATCTGGAATTATTTTAGAATATATAATTCCACTAGGAGGTACATTAAGAAAATCTTGAATATCGAGCTTCTTTAAAGTATTATTTTTAGATAATATAGCAATATATATTTTTTGTTTAAGCTTAGATAATGTAATTAATTGTGGTTCATATATAACAGAAATAATGTCTGCTGTAAGTCCTTTTAAAACTCCTTTAATATCAATACCTGGATCCGATTTAGATATTATTGGAATCTTATGAATAGGTAATTTAAAAACTCTTCCTTTATTATCAAATAAAATAAGATTTTCTATATTACTAACATTTACAACAAACTTTGGTCTATCTCCTTTTATAATATTTACCGGATCATTTTCCATTAGTTTTCTAATATAGTTATTTTCAGTAATAACCATTTTAAAATTACCATCTGGAATATTTCCCAAATTACTTACTTTAATTACTTTACATATTCTATTTCTTCCATATTTTTTCTTAATTGCAATTAATTCATTTCTTACATCATCTAAAATTAGTGAATCATTTGATAATCTATCTTCAAGCCATTTCTCTTCATTAGATAATTTATCAAATTCTTCTTTATATTTAGCAAAATATCCTCTGGATAATTGTTTAATTTGTGCATTAATAATATAAGAAGCTTGAATATTTGTTAATCCATATTTTTTGATTAATAATTCAATTAATTCATTATCTGTAGATTCTTTTCTTTTCTTAATAAGATCAATAATTTTATCAATATCTTTAGAACCTACAACTTTAATAAATGCATCTAATCTATGTAATCTTGTTGATACAACATAATTTCTTGCTGCATATTCTTTAATTTTATTATTAATAGCAAATTGAATAAATAGATTAATATATTCTTTATAAGATAATCTTACAAGTTCTGTTCCTAAAACAACTTCAAAATTTACTCTAAAAGATTGTTCACATGGAGTATATTTGTAAAGAGCTTCTTTAACAAAATTTACATCAGTACCTTTCTTGAGTTTAATTACTATTCTTACTCCATATTCATTTTTAGATTCATCATTAATATCTATAATTTGAGGGAATTTTCCATTATCAATTCCTTCTTCAATTTTAGATACTACATTTGAAGTGCCATAAGATGGTAATGATGTTATAGTAATATATGGATAATCATTTTTATCATAAGTGACTTCCATAGTAGCTCTAGCTCTATAATTACCTTGCCCTTTATTACAAATATTTTGCCAATCTGTATCTATAATATCACAAGGTAAGCAATGATCAGGAATTAAAATAACAGGACTTTTAGGATTATCAATTACTCTTAAAGTAGCATCTATTACTTCATTTATACAATGTGATGGAAGATCGGCTTTAACACCAGTACCTATTCCTCCCAAAATTCCATTAATAAGAAGCAATGGAACTTTTACAGGCAAGTACTGAGGTTCATATCTTTCATTTGTATAAGTAGGGTTCCAATCTACTACTTCTTTGTTATTTGCTAAAGATCCACATACACATTCGAGTCCAAATGGATTTAATCCACATTCGGTATATCTTGCTGCAGATTGTGGATCACCAGCTACAGATCCCCATCCACCTTGACCATTTACTATAGGCATTTTAATCTCAAAATAATTAATTAAAGTTTTAAATGATGGATATGAACTACCATGAGGATGATAGTTTCCCATAACAACACCATCGACTTTTTGAGATTTAACTGTTTTTGGATATAATGCTTTTTCATCATTTAATAATGTATAAATAATTCTTCTCGTAACAGGTTTTAATCCATCTCTAGCATCTGGTAATGCTCTTACCAAATTAACAGCTAACGTATATAATGCTAAATCAGATATATATTGATCATGGGCTATATGTTTGAGTATCCGTTCTGCCATTATAAAATACTCTCCTTTAAGATATAAAAGGTTTATTAAAAATTAATCTATTTCTTAAAAAACGTTCAATAATACAATCGATACTATCAAAATCAATTAATTGATAATATGGAACATTATCTGATCTAAACATCGGAATTAATAAACCTTTTTCAACAAGAGTAGGTTTAAATTCTATTACTGTACCGTCTTCTTTTGATATTTTAAAAGATTCTGATACTAATATACCTTCAAAAAGTCCACCTTTTGAAAATTTAACAGATATATTTTCAAAATTTATATTATTAGAAGAATCATTTTCTTTGTTATTTATATCATTTTCTTTACTATTTATATTATTTTCTCCCATTTTATACACCTCTAATTATTTTAATCTGTTTATGAGTTTTCCTTCTTCTTGTGTACCAATATTATTAAGAATAAAATTTTTATCAGAGTAATCATCTATATATATACAAATATCAGAATTACCATAAGATTTAGTAGGAATATTATTAAAAATTATATTCCAAAAATCAGCTTTATATAAATGCTCTTTTTCAATTCTGATACCTTCTAAACCATCTTTAATAGATCCATAAGCTTCTGGAACTAATGATAAAGCCCCAGCTTGTGTAAATAATAAAGTTTGTTTATCATATTCTTTTTCAATATATTCTTTTAACACATCTTCAATATTAAAATTTTGTTTAGTGATTATTTTATGAATCCAAATAACATTACCTTTATAATCACTATAATTACTTATATCATAAATTATAGGTCTTACTCTTTCATTTTCTATTTTTTCTGATATTTTATATTTAAAGAACTTAATAGTTCCTGAATTAAGATTAATATTTTCTGCTTTCATTACTATTAATTCTCCTTTAATTTCTTTTTAAGATTATTAATAACACTAATTTTAGCATTATCATCATTAAATTTTAATAATCCATCATTAATAGATACACCATTAATATCTAAAGAATAACTATTTGGTTTATTTAAATTTATACAAATAGGTTCTTGATATTCATTTGTAGTAACTACAGTAGTTTCATATAAATACCATTCTATTAAATTACCAAATTCATCAATCTGTATCTTTCCGCGATATGTTTTGCTATTTTTATCTATATTACAAAATTCAAATTCAAAATTAAATGATTTTGAAAACGCTTTTGTAATATCACAATCATATCTGTTTATGCTTTTTTCTTTTATATATAAAGCTCTTGTATATGAAATATTAATAATATATTCCTTTGGCTCTTCATTTACAAATAAAATTCTTTTTATGAACATATTTGCATTTTTAATTGCTGATTGAATATCAGTATCATAATCAGTAATAATAAGCTTTCCATAATCTTTTAATTTAATTTCATTTAACATTTTTACTTTCTCCTTAAAAAATTAAAAGGGACTATATTTCAAGTCCCATTATTAATCATATCAATTTTATAATATCTATTTGATAAATATTTATAAACCTATTAAATCTCCTCTATCAACAGTACCGATTCTTTGTAAAATCATTTTCTTATTAGAATCGTATTGTCTAATAATTTTCATTGTCTCATTAATATCATCAATACTATATTGAATTAATGTTCTAGTATTTGGATTCATAGTAGATTCTCTTAATTGCCAATCATTCATTTCACCAAGACCTTTATATCTATTAACAGATCCTAATGAAGCCATTGCTGTTGACACTAATTCATAGAGACCAACTTTTTTACCATTTACTTTGAATAGCATATGATTTTGAGACATTGCTTTTCTAATAGGTTCAATAAGTGGTTCACAATCCTTTATAAATCTGTCATTATAAAATAAAGTTTCAATTCTATCGTTTATTAATCCTTTAATAAAAATTGTAGATCCTCTTTTTTCTATATTTTTATTTTCCATAAATCTAAATTCTGAAGTTATTCTTTTCTTAAGAGTATCTAATCTTTCTTTTGCTATATAAGAAGTAAGAACAATTTCCAAAAGCATTGGATTAAGTTTATATCTTTCAGAAATCGTTGTAAAATCATACATATAATCAGAATTTTCTATAAGTAATCTTGAAAACGTTGCAGAATCGATAGGCTTACCTTTAATATCTGTAACAGTATTCTTCTTATAATATTCCTTTTGCATATATCTTACAAAATCTATTCTTTCTGAAAAATACTGCATTTTATTTTTTACAGGAATACCATAAAGAGGTGGTACTGCTTTATATACTCTACCAGATTCTACTAAACCAGGAAACATTTTTAAAAATACTAATAAAAGAAGATCTGCGATATGGGAACCATCAAAATCTCCATCGGTCATAAAAATAATTTTTCCCACTTTCATTTTATTTATATCGAAATTTTTCCCATATCCTGCTCCTAAAATTTGTATAATAGAAGCTATTTCTACATTAGATGCTATTCTTTGTGGAGTAGCTTGAAATACATTAAGTATCTTTCCTCTAATTGGAAATATACCTTGTGTTTTTTCATCTCTTGCATTTCTTGCTGTACCTAACGCAGAATCTCCTTCTACAATAAACAATTCTATTTCTTTTGAATTTTTGCTAGTTGGTCTTACATATTTACTTGGTAATCCACTTGTAGAAGACGTTTCATATTTTGCTGTTACTTTTATTTTTTCTGAATCTGTTTTAATTCTTACATTAGCTATATCTTTAATAAATTTACAGCATTTTAATAAATCTTGAGGTTTAGATTTTGCCCATTCATCAAGAGCATTCATAACCACAGATTTTGCATAAGGTTTAAACTCTACATTAGAAAATATTTCTTTTGCTTGTCCTGTAAATATTGGTTCTAATGCCCATGCTGAAATCATTAATTTAAGTCCAGTTTTTACATCTACTGGCATAATTCTAATTTTTAACTTTTCTTTATCTGTAAGAAATGTCTTATTTATATAATTACAGAACCATGTGCAAATTCCATCTAATACTCCACCAACATGAGTATTTCTGTTAGCTTCTGTACTTGTTGGACACATGTTAGCATAAGCTGTAATATCTTCTCCTCCAAGATCTTGCTGATCAAATGTAAAAGACATTTCTAATTTCATTTCCCCAGTATCATTATAAATATTAATAGGACTAATCAGCATAGCTGAACTTTTACCTATAATATTTGTCATGATACCATCTTCATTTACCATTAATTCATGATAAACTTTTCCTTTTTTATTTATACTTGTATAATCAATTTTAGTACCAATAGGTAATAGAGAAAGAGTATCTCTTACTAATAGATATACTCTACCTGGATCTAATGGTGTTTCTCCTAATATTGTATGATCAGGTTCACATTCTACTCTAGTACCTTGGAAAAAATCTTTATTTGGTAATAATTCTTTTTTCTTAAGAATTCCTTTTTCAAATCTTACATGCATTGCTGTACCATCATATCTATAAGATATTACATCGAAATATGAAGAAACAGCATTAGTTACCTTAGCTCCAATGCCATTAGTTCCAGCAGTATAATCACCTTTTTTATTTTTAGTAAGATTTCTACCAGTATGACCTTCTGTATAAATTTGAACAATCATATCAAATGGTATGCCCATACCATTATCTTGTATAACAAATTTATAAGTTCTTTCATCATATAATACTGATACAAAATTACAAGGAGATTCTGGATTGATAACTTGGTCTATCGAATTCTGAAATATTTCTCTAAAACCATTTAACCAACCTTGATCATGTTTACTTCCCAAATACATTCCTATCTTTGCTCTTACTGCATTGATAGTTCCTTCTATGTGCTTAATTTCATTTTTATAATTATCAATTACTTTTATTTGCTCATCTGATAATCCATGTGTATTATTTATCTTTTTAGTCATTATTTTTATAATTCCTCTCTTAGATAAAAATATCTTCATTTATTTGTTATTACACAGGAATTTTTTAGTAGTTCTTCATTTAAAAAATATGCCTCCTCAGAATATCATTTTGTGATTAATTAGAGGTTATTATTTATGTAAAAATATATATTATAATAAAATCTATATATTTTTAAATTAAAAATAAAAGGTGGAGGAAATTTTCCTCCACCTTAATAAATAATTAATGCCAATTACTTACTTATTCTCAGTAGTCCCAGAAGCTGCAGTATTTCCCTGCTGAGGAGCTGCTGCCTGACCAGTAGGATTCATTGCATTAGGCATATTAGTATTCATAAATCCCTGCTGAGGAGCTGCTGCTCCAACAGGATTCATACTAAATCCCTGAGTCTGAGGCTGATATCCACCAGCGAAGATAGGATTAAACTGAGGATTCTGCTGAGCAAATCCAGCATTCATATTAGGATTAAACCCATACATCTGCTGATTAGGCATCTGAGCTGCCTGAGGCTGCTGAGGAGCCATATTAGGCTGCTGCATAGCACCATTCTGAGGATATCCATATCCATACATCTGCTGCTGAGGAGGAACCATTCCCCAACCAGGCTGAGTCATCATAGCATAAATGTTAAACGGATTAACATTATATCCATTAGAACCAGGCACGAAACTATCAATACCTTCATATCTCTTGAAATCCTGAACAGCAATATTATACAGATCAGGAATTTTCTCAATAAACGGAATAATCTGGAAATATTCAAGAGCAGCATTAGGATCAAGAGACAGATACATAATCTTAATAGTATTTAAAATATCAAGAATATTTTCTGTAGCATTTTTAATTTCTTCTGCACTAAAATCCTTAGTATAGAAATGTGTTCCACAAAGACCACAGGTGCAACCACCAGAACCATCAGCATCTGGAATAAGGGTTGAACTTCCAGTTGCAGAATCATAGTGATTGCACTGTCCTTTTGCAAGTTCCTCTTTGGTTACAGACAATTTAAACTGAGAAAGTCCTTTCTGAAGAAGTGCAAGATCTTCAGCAGGAAGCCAGTTGATTGTCTTTTTCTGCTGATACTGATTGGGTACCATACCAGGTGCTGGCATAAAACCATTAGTGTACATGTTCATTTTTTATTTCCTCCTTTAGAATAATAAAATATGTACTTTTTGAATCTTAGGTGAAATGTGAGATTTTAACCGTTTGATTCATTATTATAATACATTCTTAAAATCATTTTTACAAATTGATTTTTCGAATGAATTATTCAATTCCTTCGTATTATTTAGTTAGGTGCTATTTAAAGTTTAATTGAAAAATATAGTACTCAATCTTTATTAACTAAATCATCATAATATTTTGATAAACCATTAATATCAGTACTAATAGCAGATCCTTTAAATGTTCCATAAGAAGATCCAGGTGCCACATTATCAACATTTTGGAAACTTCTAGGAGACAGAGCTTTATGAATAGTATCACCTTGAAGTTCTTTTAAAATATCATCAGAAGATTTTGTGGTTGCAAGAGGAGATAAAGATCCAATGTCCTTATTAATTTCTCCACTTCCAGGACCAATATATGATTTTACGAAAGAAATATCATCGTAATAAATATATGTTATTACAAAAGGTTTTTCTCTTTGTGTAAGAGAAGGAATTTCGTAAGAAGAATTTGATACATTTTTCTCTACATGAACAATACAATCTCCACCATCAAAGAGCCAATGTCCTTCAATATTACCATATATAGATTTAACATCAATAAGACCCAATTCAACGGGTCTATCTTTAAATTGTTCTAATTTTGCTAAAACAACATTTTTAATCATAATAAAATTTCTCCTTTAATATCTTTTTTTCATTTGTTTCTTATAAGAATTTAATTCATTAATAAGACTATACAAATTACTAGCATTCTTTGTAGCATTTACATAAGAAAGTCTATTAAAGAGTATACTATAAATAGCAATATCCTGATTTACAATAGCAATAGATTGAGTAATATCTCTTATCAAAGAATCATCAATTCTAATTAAAATATTATATCTCTCAGGATCATCTATTAAATTTGCTCTTTCAATATAATCATTATAAGTATAGCCTAATGAAAATTGTAAAGCTTTATTAATTGCAAGTTTATTAGAACAATAATTTATCAAAGTATCAATAATTACAGGCATAATTATATATTGACCAAATTTATCATAATCAACTCTGCCAGCAATCATATCATCAATTATTCTTTCTGCATTTTTACTAACTTCTTCAGTAGTAAGTTTTCCAGACGTAAAATAATTTTCTCCTCGTTGTTCTATCATTCTGATAAACCAGTTACTAATTTTTCTTCCATTAGGTTTATCATTATTATTGATATGTAAATCTTCTTTAGTAGTAGGTTTTGGAAGCATACTTCTATCCATATTGATAGGTATAGGTTGTACTCCAAATTTATTATCATAATTAGGAACAAAATCTGATACAAGTTTATCAAAATTCATCTGTGCATTTTCTTGATTTTCATTATTTTTATTATTGTTTTTAATCAATTTATTTAAATCTAATCCTACTGAAATTGTATTTTTTACCTCTTCTGTAACTAATTTATCTACAGAAATATTATCTACAGTTTCTTCTTTAGGGTTATTAATAACTTGATCAACAACAGCATTAAATCCACTAAATACTTTATCTTTTACTAGACTCTCACTTATATTACCATTAAAATTCATAGCAGAAGATTCTGCACTTTGAGTAGTATCTTTTTCAATAAGACTATTAAATTTTGGTCTAGTCATCATAGCCATTCTTCCAGGAATTTGTCTATGATTACCCGAAATATTACTTTGATTATTATTGGATATCATATTAGAATAATCTTCCATATTAATATCAAATTCGTTCATTTTTATTTTTCTCCTTATTAAACTTCAAATATAGTTTTATCTCCGACATTATTTATATCGAAGTCATTCACATTAAACATATCATCACCATCTAATATTTTTTTATTTTCTCTCATTACTTTCAAGAATCTAAAAACTGTTATAGGTGATACATCATTAAAATGAATATTATTTTTTTCATTAGTTACATTATCAGACACTACATCTGAATTTATAACACTACCACCAATAATAAATGAAGTGTTAGGATCTATAGCTTCATATTTAACTAATTCTTTAAGATAGTCATATGTAGCTTGTCTACCTATTTTGATTTCCCATTGTCTTATTATATCATCTTTAGCATCTTCAGATGTATCATATATAGATAATAATACTAAATAAGCTTTTTTATCTGGATCTTCTTCCTCAAAAGTTATTGCAGGAATTACAGCTCCTAAATTAACACCCTCTTCTTCTTCAACATCTCTAATTATTTTATTTAATTCATCATTATCTGTTATAATTCTTCCATTTTGATTGAATATTTGTAAATTATTATCCATTTTTATACTCCATCATTAATAAGATTTCCTAATTCATCGCATTTAGCAAATCTGAATATCTGTTTAATTTCGGGATATTTATTTTTATCTACATCAGATAAGAATTCGATCATATCTCTGGCATATACAATCCCAGTTAAAATATTTTTATAAATAACAAATTTATCTACATTTTTTACATTATCGCTTGCATTATTTGCAACAGATATAATTTTATATAAATATTTTGTAATAGGATAAGGCTTATTATTATCATCTTTTATATTCATTTCATATTTAAAATGAATGTAAAAATCTCCAGGTTTAATATCTCTGACAATTGCTATCGGTTTACTGTATTTCATTTTTATTTCCTCCTTTTAAATAAGTTTTGTTATTCATTATTATAATATCTTTTAGTATTTAATTTTACCAATATTTAGGTTTATGCTTTACATATATTAATTTATTTTTAAATCTAGTAATTGCTGTATAATTTAAAGCATTTTGATACCATCCAGGATTACCTAAATATTCTTCAAAATAAATACCGTAATTATACTCAGAACCTTGAGCCAAATGTACTGTAGATGAATAAGCATATTCAAACAATTCACCTTTAAGATATGGATCATTTCTAATATTTTCTCTATCGTTTTTATTCTTTGCATTTATATAATTTTTATTTATAGCAAGATCTATAAATACGTTATAAGATAAATCTGGCAAAAAATCTATTTTTATTGTTTTTCCATCATATTTTCCAACATTAGGTTGAGAAATTACATTTCCTGTAAGTCCATTTACTAATGGAATTCCATCAATCATAATTCCCCAATTATTTTTCCTACATATTACTCTTTCTCCATAATTTGGTGTATCATTGTAATAATGTAATATATCTTCTCTTATTTTTTTATTTAAAAAATCCCTTGTATTATTTTTTCCACACAATATAACATCTGCTTTAGATAAAATATTATTATCTAATTCATCATCAAATATTACAAGAACATCATTACCATATAATCCATAATCTATTGGATATCCATATCTTGCTTTATGTGCTATATATACTAAAGCAGAATCTTTTTCTTGTCTCATAATTTCTGTTAAATAATAAATATTTCCATCTATAAAATATCCAGGTTCGTCTGCTATTGGTGGTAATTGCCCTGGATCTCCAGTAGCTATAACTTTAATATTTGTATCATCTATAAATTTTCTAAATTTTTTTGGTATCATCCAAGCTTCATCAAGTATAATTAATTTTATATTAGAATTTGTAAAATCTTTTGGAACAAATTCCCATTTATATGTAACTGTATTATATCTTGTATCTATAATATAATTTCCTTTTTCATCTATTGCTTTAACTTGAACAGGATAAAATAATCCAGAATGACAAGTACAAGCATTTTTTAATCCATGCAATCTCATTACCATAGCTGCTTGTCCAGTATAAGCCATTGGTAATATTTGATCATCTCTTAATCCTAATCCTTTTACTATTTCTCCAATTAAAACACTTTTACCACATCCTGCTTCAGATGCTATTTGAAATAATCTACTAGATGAATTATAAAACCAGTCTATAGCAGCATTATAAATTATTTGTTGGCCATTGTTTAGTATAATATCATTCATCAATTTCCCACTCGCTTTGATTTATATCATACTGATGAAGATCTGTATCTGCAAATGTACCATCTAAATTAAATATAGCTTCTATAAAGCATATTATTTTATTAATATACCAATTTCCTTCAAAATTAGTACCATCTTCAAATCTTATATTAAGTTTATATTTACCATCATCTTTATTTTTATCAAAGAAATATGTAGAACACACTGGAAGATTTTCTTCTTCTACAGCATCGTCTAAATATCTTGCAAAGAATCTTTCCATTAATTTTGTACATTTAGGATCAACCGGATTAAATCTTACATCATCTTTATTTATAAACAATGCTGTGTCATTATCTATATTAGCTTTTACAGGATGATCTTCAAAAAATATAGGACTTTTAGAATTTTGATAAAATAAAATATTACTACCTTTTTGTACTTCAATTCCAAGGGATATTAAAATATTCCTGGTAATCTCTGTAATATTGTTGATATTAATCATTTATTTATCTTTATCCTCCATTTTTATTTCATTATTATAAAAATTATAATCATATTTTTTAATTAATTATTAACCTCATCAATGCTCTGGATAATTACAAAAAAAGCTTTTAATTTCTTTCTAAAATACTTATCTGCCATAATTGCAGCTTTCTTTTCAGTATGAGCTTCTACGATACATGTAGCAAAATTAGAAGCATCATGATTTAATTCTGCGGTTATTTTCCATTTTTTAAGTGCCATTTTTCCTCCTTTTTATAATAATAATTTGATATATCATTATTATAATATCTCAATATATCTATTTTTAACATTCTGAAACTTCTATATAATTATTAATAGGAGAATAATTATGGATAGTTCTATAATGAAAAATAATTATATAAATAGCAAATCAAATACTCTTGGTATTCACTATGTAGAATTAATTAGTGAAAAAGTTACATATGATAATAATATTGGTAAATTTGTTATGTCATATTTAACACCAAATCTTTCTAAAAATGAATATGATACTCAACTTCCAAGACAAAGTGCTAGTAATGTTATAAATAGAGATCAACTAAGTCTTGGTGTCTCTAATATCACTACATCAAATTATGTAGAATTATCCATTCCTAAGCATTTATTTTATATTACTTCTATATCTGTTTCTGTTTATCATCCTGGAGGAGATAGTTCATCTACAAATCAGGCTAATGTTACAATACATAGAATGGAATATACAAAAGGACAAAAATTTTTAGTCTCTAATTTAGCAGGAAATTATGATAATCCTGTAATTATAGGAGTGATTTAATAATGGCTACATATTCAACAATGAAATCTGATCAAACGATAACTGTTCAAGATTTTATAGCTATGAAAAATTCTGATGAGATTACTTACTATAATTTTTCTATAGTTGAATATTTAAATGGATATGATATGTTTATTACAAACATATTATATGATTATGAAGATGAATTAAAAGATTTATGTGTATATATCAAATTATCAGATGTTGAAAGACTTAAATATAGATATAAACCATATTTATTTGTATATGATTTATATGGTAGCAGAGAAATGGCATTTATAATAATGATGCTTAACGGCATTATTGATCCAAAAGAATTTGATTATAATAAACTCAAAGTAATTAAATACTCAAGTCTTGCAACAGTAATAAACAGAATAGGTGCTATTAATGAAAATTTTATGAATAAAAATAAAGCTAAATTGAAAAAAGATTTTAAAAATAATGAAGGAAATAATATTTGGATAGAATAATATATAATATAGTGGTAGGAATAGTGTTCCTACCACTATATTTTAATTATTAATTTTCATTACTTATAGGAAACATTTCTACACTATCACCTATAGAAATATCTCCTTTTCCTAATATAGTAAATGCTATTTTAGCAGAACTACTATATTTCATACTTATTAATTCTTTTTCCCAACTTGACATTTCTTCTGTTGGGGGTTGTAATGGTACAAGTTCGATAATTGGTTGTTGAATATCATAATTATCATATACGGGAATAGATGGTGCTCCAATTACATTAATATTTGGATTCATTATTTCATTTATGGATACTTCTCCTGTAGATACGGTTTCATTTACTGTTGATATATTACTTTGACTAAACATATCTTCATCATCATCAACTCTTTTATTAGAAATTTTAACATAGTCATTATTGCTCATTCTTAAAGGACCAGCTTCTTTATCAATAAGGGTCCATTTATATGCTGGATAATCACTATTTACATCTTCTATTAATTTGAGTCCATGATTTTCCATAAATGGTTGAAAGAAAATTTCAACATCACATTTAGTTCTAGATTTTATAGAACTTATTCCCATATAATAATTACCTTTTGAATCTGTTTCTTTATTTAAAATTATACCATTATCACAATTATCAATCATCAATAAAGAATCAGATACATTATTAACTCCCAATGACCTAATGATATCTTTTTTATTTTTATTTTCACCAATATTTTTAGCAGCTTCTCTATTTAAATGGGATATAGTTATTACAGGTATATCTTGTATATTTGCAAATGCTTTAAATTCATTAACAATATTTCCCAAATCTAATCTCATATCTTTTGACGGATCAATAGACCTTATTCTTTTTATATGATCAACTATAATACAAATTGGTTCTTTATTTTGAGATTTTATTTTATCTACTAAAGCATATAAATAATTAGTCGATTGAGATAAATTTGGTTGATATTCCATATATAAGTCTATATCTTCATGCCCAGAATATGCTTTAAGTGCATCTCTAAATAATGATTTTGCAACATCATACTGAGTATACTCAGACATAACTTTACCTGTAATCATATTAAAAATTCTTGTAACATTCTCTTGTACAGAATTTTCCATAGTTAAGAATACTATACAAGGTTTCTTTGTTGGATCTTTTGTTTTATATTCATAATTATATTTAGATATTTGTAAAGCAACATCCAATGCAAAGAATGATTTACCGGTTGCAGCTGTCCCGAAAAATATATATACTCTTCCAGATTGAAATCCACCATTGAGCATTCTATTAAGTCCTATTAATCCTGTTTTTAATACTCTTGATGGACTTGTTTCTTTAGAAAATATATCTCTAAAAGTACTATCAAATGTATCATCATATAAACTAAATTCTGGTTCTATATTTTTACCACTTTCAATTTTATTAAAAGCAGAATTTAATTTTTGTACTAAATCTCTAATTTCATTTATCGTTAGAGTTCTATTAATTCCTGTATTACTGTGAAGATCTGTAGCTAATTTAGCTATATTATTAAAATTACTATCAACAAAATATGATTCTGATAATGAACAAGATTGTTCATTTATATAAGCTAATTCATCATCAGATATTTCATCATACATTGAAATATCTAATAATTCTTCGTTACCAATACCACCATTTATATATTGTATTATTAAATCTTTATCTTTTAAATGTTTATTTACTTTAGCTTCTAAGCCTTTTTTGATAAAATTAATTCGTTTTACTCTTTCGATATCATTACCATAATCTGATATCATTACTTTATCAAATAAGTTTTGTACTAATATTAAACTTGAAGTTTTAATGTTTGAATTTGTAGATATAATATATCTACAATATAGATCTAATGTTTTTATATCAAATAATTGAGTTATTTTTTCTTTTTTCTTTTCTAAATTATTATAATTAGCTGCTCGTCTAATGTTCATTTTTACGATACCATCTCTTTTAATGATAAAAAGTATAAGATAGTTATAGTAAAAGTATATTTCTATTTATCTTTCTTTTGGCACAAAATCAGGACACATTGGGTCCATTTTAGACCAAGCTCTTCTTATAGCTTCAGAACATTGACTAAAATAATATTTATTTGATCTTAGAGCTAAATTAAAATCATCTTCCATATTGGTATATCCAAGAGGAGCTTTTCCCATTGTATCTTCGTTTAAATGAATATTTAAAGGATATATTTTAATATCACCTATTACTTTCTTTTTATCTTTTAAATATTTCCTATATCCATCTGACCAATTTGTAGGCATATTATTGGGTATTCTTAAATACCCTCTTACATTGTTATTATTTGTACCGTCTTTATATTCTATAGCAACAAATCTCATAGATTTATTTTTCCTTTATTTAATAATAAATAAAATAATGATTAATACTAAAATTAATCCAGCAATTCCAATTCCAAGTTTAGTAAGTAATTTGGAATAAATTTGAGTTGCTTTAATAGCAGAATTTATTTCATTAATATTATGATCTGTAATTTTAATCAATTTTTCTATCTTTTTATTAATAATATCAACATCATCGGTTAAATTTTCAAATAATTTTTTATATGTTTCAAAAAGTTCAATATAATTTTGATTTGGATTTATAAATTCAATTTCATTTTTATTAATATTATCATCTACAAATTCAGATTCTCCATTAGAACCATCAGAAAATCCTGGTGATGGTGGAACATCTTCTGTATCATCGCCAATTTTTTTGCCACGTTCATCTGTAATAATATTTTCTTCGGTTGGGGATTCAATATTTAATGCTCCATCTTTAAATGAAACATTTTGAAACATTTCTTTAATATCAATATCATTTTCGTTAGTACTATTTTCACCCATTTTTATTTCCTCCGTATTAATAAATTTATTAATTATCCATGACTAATATTTAAATTTAAAAATGTAAGTAAAACTAAATTTATAAAATTCGTAACAAATATAAGAATAGCAACTTTGACAAGAGTATCATAAGCTTTTCTATAGTTATTGGTAGATGCTTTAATCTCTTCATCTGATGTTATTTTTATAAGTTCTGCTATACTAGATAATCTATTTCCCATAAACTCACAATTATTATGAAGATCTATCATTATATCTTCTATATTTGCATTTATAGCATCATTTCTTTTTTTCATTTGATCTATTTGTTTATTAATTATAGATCTTGAGATTCCACATTCACTACCATCTTTATTAATTATATTGATCTTTTCAATGATATCATCATTATTATTATCACTATCGTTATCAAAAGTATCAAATAAATCTTCTTTATATTCTTCATTATTCATATATAATATACCACCTTTTTAATTTTAACCACCTAATATATGTATCATAAAATAGTAGATAATAAAAAATATTTGTATAATATTTATAATAATTAGCCAATATATAGCATTTTTTAATTCTTTTATTTTTTCTTCGATAGATGAACGTGCATCGGTTTCTAATCTGTTTACAATTTCAAGAATAGTACCAGTTTTAATATTATTATCAATAATTTTTCTATTATTCTTATCTAATAATTTATAAGTATCTTCATAAGCTATAGTAATTTTTTTAGTAAGTCTATCATAATTATATTTTGTTTGCTTATTTAATTTAATTTGTTGTTCTGCAAAATCTTGATATTCTTTTCTAACTTCATTTGTTTTATCAATAACATAATCTTGTACATTATTCTTTAATTCATAATTAGCAGTATCAATTGTAGCAGTTGCAATTTTAGTATCTTTATTATAATCTACCATATTATCACCATTTTCTATAAAATATTTATTTGTATTTAGTGTCGTTTTCATCATTTTTAAAAACTTAGAATTTGGAGTAAATATAGCCATATGAATTACCCATCTTTAAGAATATTTTCCAATTCTTCTACAGTTAAATATTGTTCATCATTTTTTAAATAATTAACCCACATAACAAATTTTTGTTCATCTGTTAATTTTGGGTCTAATAAAAATGAAAATTTTTCATTATCTTGTTTAATTTTTTCTTCTGCTTGTCTTGCAATTTCTCTTTCTGGAGAGAAAAATTCTAAGGTAACAGTATCATCTGTTCTAAAACTATTATTAATTGCCATTCTATTGGCTGGTTCTAAAGGAATATCAAATTTTACTCTAATATAATCTATCCCTTGATTATTTTTAAGATTTCTAATATAATTTATGGTTTCCAAAGGATCATTACCAATTAATTTAGATAATGTAATTGTTTTATAATTATCTGATATAATCTCTTCATAATCAAGATAATATAATCTTGTCATTGTATTGTATGACATTAATATGAATCCTTTAAAACAATCGTCATCAAATCTCCATCTATAAGGAGAACCACAGTAATAAAAATGATTATAAAAAGTATCAGCTTTATGTATATGACCAGATATAATAGGTCCTTTACAGTTAAGAAAGTCATCAATTGTAAATAACCTTCCTTGACCTACATTATCACCATATACAGCACCTTTAATTGTACCATGCATTATACAGATATCATAGAAATCTGAATGAAATAAGATTTTTTGATAATATTCTTCATCTACTCCATATAATTCTGGAATACAAAGAATTCTTACTCCTTTTACAATTTCAAATCTGATGTTAGTGACTATTCTAACATCTACATCTGTTCTCTGCATATAATGATAATAAATTTTTAATTGGTTAGCATCATGAGAAATAGTACCTTGTAAAATAATCAAAGTAGCATTCTTTAATTTTGCTATTTCAACTAATCTTGCTACAAACATTGAAGCATATAATGTAGCATCGGATGCTGTCATTACTTTATGATCATATAGATCACCATTAACACATATAAGATCCAATCTTGGCATAGATTCTATCTTTTTCAAAAATTGATCTTCTAAAATAGAATATTGCTTATATGGATCCATTACAGGAAAATGTAAATCGGATATATGAGCAGATATTATTGTTGTATTATTAAATAAATAATTATTATAAGTCAATTCTTGATTTGTGTTATTCATCATAATCCTTTGTTAGTTTTACTTTATTATTAAAAGTTATTATAAATTAATATATTAATTAATCTATTAAATCTAATGATTGTTTAATTGTATCTTTGCTGATTAGCATATATGAAATAATTCTATCATGAACAAATGGAATCAATAATCCTTCTTTAACAGCAATAGGTTCGTATACTTTATCATTAAGATAAATACGTCTAACAACATTATTACTTAATTCTTTTATTTCTTTATAACTGCATAATTCTTTAGTTGTAGTAGTCATAATTTTACCTCCATATTATTGATTCCATTTTCTAATAGATTTAAATATCCATCTATATCATCTATTTTATATAATCTTTGCACTTCTTGTAGATAAATAGCGCTTTCTATAGTTCTTTCTTTATAAAAATTATCTATAGCTTTTTTTAATGCAAAATCCCAATCGATTTTTATATCTTGATTTTTCCAAAATTTTGTATTACACGAATCGTCTTTATTTATTTTCTTTGAAATTTCTAATGTATGATTAATTAATCTCTTTTTTATTTTTGGATATTTAACTTTAGTATTGATTAAATTGCTTAAACTTTTATTAGATACTATCCATTTTCTACCATTTTTATATGCATATAAAGAACCATTATTTATTAGATTATTAATAGTTTTATAACTGCATTCTAATTTTTTCATAGCTTCAGACATAGTGATACTGTCTAGCATTTTATTTTCTCCTTTTTAAAAATTAAAAATTTTTATATAAGTATTATCAATGTGATTGATAATACTTAAGGTATTCACTCTAAGTAATACCTTAGATTTGAATATCTTGCTTAACTTTTTTTATAAAATTTTTATTAATATTACTATTAGAAATATCGTCTAAATAATTTTTAAGAATATTTATTATTTTTTTCTTGCATTGTAATTCAACCTTTCTTTGAGAATCATTAGTGACACCATCTCCAGAAGAGATTTCTAGCACCCTTCCAGATTTAGTATGTATAATTGAAAAAATTATTACATTACCTGGCTTAATATCTAATATATACATTTTATTTTCTTCAATATCAGAAAAATATATTGGAATAAATTTATTTAATGATTGTGTATATGTAATATCTTTAGTGATAGAAATATCTTCAGAGTATTTTTCTAATCTATCCCAATATAAAATAAATATTTTTTCTAAATTAAATAAATATTCTACAGTCCAAGTATCTTTAATAAGATTATCTATCATATTGATTACTTGATTTTTTAATTTTTTATATTCTCTTTTTTCTTTTATTTTCAACCATCCAAAAGGTTTATTGAATTCATTATTTAAATCTCTTATCAAATCACAGCATTGAAAAATAGACAATAATGGATTTATCATAAAATAACTCCTATTGATTATGATATATACTTTGTTTTATATGAAGGTTTTTTTGATAATAAAAAGCAAAACTACAGGAGAATTATTCCCCTGTAGTAGATATATCTTTTAATAATGATTCATATTGATATTTAGTATTCATTCTCATTATAAAAGCTGCATTTAATAGCATAAAAGTTTGTAAGCAATCATCAAAGAATTTTATATGACTGATATTATTCTTTAAATCATATTCATATGTATAATATGTATAATTTGATTTATCTAATCTAAGTATTAAAGCTCTAGAAATTTCGATATTTTTTAATTCTTTGAGCAAATATTTATATGCTGCTAATTGTAGGGCATAATTATAATTCATATGATTAGATGTTTTAAAATCAATAAGCCAATAATTATCATCTACTTTAAGAAGACAATCACAAGTACCAGCAAAATACTTATGGATTAATGTTTCTTCAAGATATATAACTTCTATTTTTTTATAATTATTATGAATTAAATTCCACCATTTATAAAACCCAGTCATAACAGAACATACTGTTTGCTTAATTCTATCATTTGGAATTTCTACCATAGAATCTAAATCTAAATATCCTTGTTTTAAATATCGTTCAATTGCTAAATGTGAATATGTACCTTTATCAGCAGATTCTCTCATAAAAGCAGTGTATGAAATATGTTTAAATCCAAGATTATTAGCCCATTTCATAAGAAAATCTTCATGAAGCATAGCAGAAATAACTTCTGTTACTCTAGGTACTCTTTTACCATCATATTCATATTTAGATTTAGTAGATACAGATAATTCTATTTCACTCATTCTATCCATTATTTTTTGTAAATCTTTTTCTTTAATAATCATTTTAATAATTCCTTATATATTGATTTTATAATAAAGTATAAAAAATAATAAAATAAAATGCGAGTAGAGAAAGAAATCTCTACTCGCATATAATTAATTCTCGTCTAATTTATCTAGAGATTCATAATCAACAAATATACCATATGCAGATTTCTTTTTATAATTTGAATTTTTAACAAGTTTATCTCTAATATCCATATATTGGATTTTAAGATTAATCCATTTTTCTAATTCTCTTTCACTAGTACCAGCTTCTCTTTCTTCTCTAATAAAATCATCTAATATAGCTAAACGAGCATTTATTTGTTTCAATGCATAAAATACATCGTCTTCAGTTTCTGCATTTTTAACACGGATTACATATTCATAGAAATCATTTTCTATATCTTTAAGTCCAGCATATTTTAAAGCTGTAAAAAATCCTCTTCTTTTGGATTCTGTAATATACATTTGAGCAGATTCTGTATATAAGCTAGTATCAATTCTATTTAATGCATTAATAACAGAATTAATTCTATTGATATATAATACAGAAGCAGTTAATTTTTTAACTTTATCCAGTAAATGCAGAGCAGGAACTCTTTCTTTATCTACATTACTATATAATCTCAGGCACCAATCAAGCATAGTTAATTTTGGTTGTCTTTTTATTTCATTCTCGCATCCAGGAATTTCTCTGTAAAGTTTCTGTAATGCAGATTCAAAATTAGTAAATCCTAAAGATTCTACAAATGTATCATTAACAATATCATCTGGTAAATATAAGCATGATGTAAGTTGATTAATTGCATCATATAATCCAAATGCTAATATAGCTTGGAATTGAATAGAATCTTTGATAATAATATTAGATCCTCTATTTGCCAACCAAGCATCAATCATTTCTCTTACTCTAATTGCAGGAGTAAAATCACATATTAAATGATAAATATTATAAAGCATAATAACAGCTACATCTTCATTAGTAAGACCATAATCAAACATCTTACTATCGATTTCTACTTCATATGTATCAAATCTAATATTATCGCCAACAACCATAAGATTATTAATAGTATTGGAAGCCATTTTTGGCATAACTATACAACCAAATGGAATTTTATCTGTATTAATAGTATAAATAAAATTCTCACATTTAGCATCTTTTCCAAATATTGAATTAAGAGCATATTTTACGCTAATTAGATCTTCTTGATTATGAGAGAAGTTACGTAAATTATCAATAGCTCTTATCAAATTTTCAACTCTATTATCCATAATATTTTTTATTCAACCTCTCTTATTATTATTCAGAAGCATAATTAGCAATAAATAGTACATTACCATAATCACCAGCTTCAATTCTTTCTGGATTCCATTTTATAAAAACATATCCAGATTTAATTGCTGCAGGTGGTGTATATGCTCCATCTTCTATAGTATAAGATGTCTTAGCTGATGCAGGCATAGTACCACCATCAGTATTGTATGTTATAGAATAATTTACTGGTATATAAGTAAAAGTATATTCTAAATCTTTACTTGTAATAACAACACTATCTATATCTTTATTATATGCAGTAATATTTTTAGCATACAAAGTCTGTCCAGGTATACAATCAATGTTTGTTGTTTCTATTTCTATTCCAGTAGATGATATATAATGTACTTTTACATTCCATATATACCAACTAGGAATTCTACCAGCTTCCAATGCTGTTGTATTAGTAAAAGCATCAGTAAAATCAGAAAACTGTCCATTTGCCCAATTTTCAACAGCAGACACATCACCTAATAATCTACAATCTTTAAATAAATTAGTAATTTTCATTCCTGAATTAGTTTCTAATTTATTTAAATCACTAATATTTCTAAGTAAACTAAACCCTTCAAATGCAGAACTCATATCATTATTACAATGAATTCTTACTGTACTGTATAAAAATAATGTTCCATTAGAACACCATGCTTGAATAGGTGTACTTGTATTTGAAAGATTAATAGTGTTACTAGTATCTGGTTTTGTAGAAGATATTTGAATAGACATTATTGTCGTTTTATCAAATTTATTATTAACCAAAGAATTAAAATTACTTCCATTTACTAATATAGCATTATCTGACCAATTTGCTGTAATAGTAATATCTCCTGTATGTCCTTTTGTAATAGAATTAGGATTCCATCCTATAAAAGTATATCCTTCTTTAGAAGGAACAGGAGGTATATATTCTGTTTCTACAGTATATTTATATAATGGATTTAAAGATTCATCGAAATATCCACCATTTAAATTATAATCAATATTATATTCTATTGGAGAATATTTAAAAATAAAATGCTGTCCATCTTCTGTAAGAATTTGAGGATCTGGAGTAACATATCCTTTAATATCTTTAGGATAGACATAGGTATTTCTTTTTGCTACTGAACAATATTTACCAATTACAGTACCCATATTCTATCCTCCATATTAAGCCCCATAATCATCGTTTTCATCGTTATTATTTCCACTATTATCATCTCCTGTAGTAGATTCATATGTAGAATAATATGATAACAATGATGGATCTGATTCATATGTATAAAAGGCATACAGTGTTATATTTGATTCTGGAACGTAAGATTCGTCTATAATTATAGGAGATATTTTATTAGTAGACCATCCATTGAATATATATCTAGCATCGGTTTTATCTGGTTCTTCTGGTAATAACTCTCCTAATGCCATACCAATTCTAATTTTAATATCATCCGGTAATACTAACCCTGATACTGATATATTAGTATCGAAATGAATATTATAATAATCTGATCCAGCAAGATCAACCGTTATATTATAATCACCTTCGTCTGTTAGTCTAAGAATATATACATCATATGATACATATGAGCCATTAATATTATTTATAGCATATAATCTATCTTCAACATCAGCATCGATAACGACACCAGTATCTTCATTTACAAAAGTCGGTGTCATATTAATTGGAACATAAAATGCTATTACATAATCTTCTCTTAATGTAACTTTTACAGTACTACTGTCTTCGATCATATTTTGAGCAACAAGAATATATTGATATAATCTATCTTTAGCAGTAGTATCTATTAAACCATAATAAACATAATTTTCTAAGCCTACAGCTCCAGATTTAGAAGTTTCTGAACTTGTTATAACATAATACCAATGGTTAGTTTTTCTATCTTTAATAGCAGGTAAAGTACTTTCTGTTACTATATGAACAACTACAGAACCATCTTGTATTTTTTTAATATCTTCTTTTATTTGACCTGTAATGGAAACATAACCATCACCCTCTTTAACATAAATATCATTTTCATTGAAATCCATTACAATTTCATGATTTTTATGTTCATCTTTATTCTCAAAATCATCTGGAATAATGGGTACTCTGGCCATGTATTTTTTATTATCAGCCATTGTAGAATATCCTCCACAAATATATTGGGTTATTAATATAAAGTTTTGAATAAAGATGATTATAAAAATAAAAAATATATATGATAAATCTTTTGTTTTATATATTGATCTTATTATAATTATATAAAATTAAAATTAATTACCCAGCAAGAAAAATCTTGCTGGGTAATTGTTATTTATTTCTTTCTTTATTTTCTTTTTCTTTATTACGTCTCATGACTTCTTGATCAGATTCATTAAGAATATTAAAACCTAATCCAAGATCACCTTGCTCAGTGATTGCTCCATATTCTAATTTCTTTTTATTACTACTAAGCATTGATAAATCGTTAGCGTCCATAATTTTTTCTCCTATTATTTATTTTAAGATTTAATAATATCATAAATTTTATGTAATTCATCAGAATAATATTTAATCATATCATTATAAATTACCATGGATTTTGTATTAAAATCCATAGAAGCTGTTGCATTTTTAATTAAATATTTAAATAATCTATCTATAGCATCTCTTCCTTCTTTATCTTTTCCATAATCAGAAAGCATTTTCTTATATGCTGTATCCAATAATTGTAGATATGCTAACTGAGCAGAAATATTTTTATTATATATATCAATAACATAATATATATTTTCAATATATTCTTTATATACCATTAAAACTTCTTCTAATCTTTGATTAGTATAATTTTCAATTTTCATAAATGGATCACAACTATAGATATATCCATTATTTTGAGCAATATATTTTTCTTCATTAGCAATAAGAGAATCTATCATTGTATTAATAGCTTCTATTCTATCATTATCATTTTTCTTAGAAGAAGCATATCTCATGATATCTTGAACTTGTTTAATATAATAATCTGGATTATATGCAAGATTATCAAGATAAAGTTTATATACTTTAGTAGGATCTTTCTTATCAATCATAACAGCATAATGAACTTCAGCATCTATACGATCATCACGATGTTTAAATCTTGCCATTTTGTCATGAGCAAGAAGATATTCTACTTTAGTATATATATCATTTAATTCTTTAGATTGAGTAAGAAGTTTTTTAACTGTAAGCGTATATTTAGATTTAATCCAATAAATAAGTTTAGCAATAATAGCTCCTATAGCAATAACACCAAAAGCTACCAAACCAAAATCTTCTTTAAGAAGAATCTTATCATAATCTTCTTTAAAATTTTCTTTATAAGATGATTTCCAATCTTCAGATTCTATAACAGTTTTAATTTTCGTATATTCATTATCTAATTCTAATGTGGTAAAATTAGTAGTTTCTTCTACCATAATATCAGAATTAGGTTGAACTATTTTAATTAATTCAGCCATATTTAATATACCTCTTTATTTATACTGTCATTATTAATGGAATAGCTTTATTATTTGCAGATACATAATTACTTTCAAGATAGTCTATAATTCCATCTCTTTTTCCATATTCACTTTCAAGATTACTCATCTTTAAATCAATAGTAGAGAATACAGTTTCAAAACCATCCCAATATTTTAAATTATTTACCAAAAAACCAGCAACATCAGCTTGTGCTAATTGTTCAAATTTTTCCATTGCTGTTGGAGGTATACTAGTAAGAGAATCTAAATGTTTTAAATATAATATTATATTAAATTCTCCAATATTAACATCATAATTTCCAGCAGCAACTAATCTTATTTTATTAGGAGCTTCAAACTCAGGAATTATTTGATTTGAAAACATAGAAGCATAATCTGCTCTTTGTTTCATTCCCATTATATCATCTATAGTAAAATTAGCTGCCAATCCAGCATCTATAGTACCATATCCAAAAGTTTGAGCAAGTCCTATAGATCTATTTCCGAATTTAGTCCAATCAATATCACCAACTCCTAATATAGATTGAGAACCAATATAATCTTCATCTATATAATACCATCCATTTTTCTTAGGAGCTGTTTGAGCTGTAACTTTAAATGAAAATTTTCTTGGACAATATCTTGAATATGTAAGAAGACTATCTTCTTTTATGATAGTAGCCCAAGCATTTTTACCAAATTCATCTGGTAAATGCTTTGTAAGTGGAATCAATCCTAATCTCCACTCTATTTTATCTATTAATTTAGATATATTATTTTGATATCCAGCCATAATATATTATACCAACCTTTCTTATTGATTGGTTGTTTCTTTAATATTTATTTTTCTAATAATGATTTTACCATTATATGTTTCAATATCTAAATTATTAATATTATTATTTAATAAAGCATCTTTAAAATCTCTAAATATGCATTCTCTTACAAATAATTCTATACTATTATTATATATATCAGACTGAGTTGGTCTTACTAATAAAATAGTAGAATCAAATAAAGTAGTAATAAAACATCTCATAAGTTTTATATCAGTATTTGGTGAATAATAATAAAACACATCACGTTTTTCGTAATTATATGATCTTATTATTGGTTTTAAAATACTTCTAATATTTGAAATTTCTTCTGTAGAAAAAATAAAACTAACAACATTATCTTCTTTTTCTTTAATTATTTCATTATTATATATTTTTTCTTCTTCTTTATTATCATCTTCAGAACAGTTAAGAAAAGATTCAGATATATCAGAGGTGTTAGTATTTTCATTAGATATATTTTCCTCCTTAGAAATATTAGAATCTTCTTTCTTTTTAAAATTAAATAAAGATTTTAAAAAATTAATAATAGACATAAATTATCCTCCTATAGGAGTCTCTATTATATTAACTATAATTTTGAATTTCTTTAGCAATATAATCTTCAATATTCATAACTATAGTAGCATTTCCAGATTCTGTAAGTGCAATTTTATTTGGAGATATTAAATCAACCATATCTATTTTTGTCATATCAAAAGCTTCTTTTAACATATGATAATTAAAAGATTTATCTTTAATATAATCAAAAGCCATTGCTGATTCGTTAGAATGTTGAGATTTCATTGCAGAAATTACATCATTATTGGTAAATGGATAAATAGAAGATTTAGTTGCATCATTATTATTATTAAATTTAAAATTAGAAACTTTTGAAGGAATAATATCTGCAGATTCTGATATTATTCCATGAGTATATGCAGTAACATGAGATGGAAAAATTACTTGATCCCACGTAATAACTTTAAGATTTTCAACTATAGCACCTTCGGGCGTAGATCTAATAGTTCCAAGTGCTCTAAGAGAAAATGCTGGAAGAACACCAATTCTTAAATCTTTATCAAAAGCCTCACCAAGATCATTATTGGTACCCTCAAATGTTGATACTACATCATCACCTTTCATATCTAATGTGAGGAATCTAACACAACAAAGTTTTGGATCTATTGTTTGCTGAACAACAAGATCAGAAGAAAGAGGATGTCCTGCATGACCACATAATGTATGGGTTCTTAATAATTCTTGTTGTCTTGGAGCATGAATTTCTCTCTCTAAATCTTCAGTTTTATAAATTCTTCCATTTCTATTTTTAACATTACCTGTTTGTAATACACCATATCCTTTTACTCTATCAGGATTTCCTTTATACTCTCTAATATCAAGAGATTCTATTTGATATCCAGATTCATTTATAATATAACCAATTTTATTAGAATTAGACATTTATTTATTCCTCCAATATTTGGATATTGCTTAATTAATAAAAAGTTAAAATAGATAAATATATATAAAAATAAAATAGAAGAGGATTAATCCTCTTCTATTAACTTTAATTTTTTAAAAGTATTTTCTAATAATTCTATGGTTATTGGTTTCATTATTACTTCATCAACACCAAATTCTATAGCTTTATTTTTTTCATTATGCCCATCTAATGAAGTTACAACTATTATTATACTTTTTTTCTTTATATCTAAATTTTTTCTTTCATATTTTCTTATATTTTCTAAAGCATGAAATCCACTACTTATTGGCATAATTACATCTAATAATATTACATCGTAAGGATCTTTTTCTATATAAGCCTTAATTGCCAAATTACTGGCTTCTAATCCGTTTTTTGCAAGATCTATTTTATTAATTTCTTTAAATTTTGATAATATATTTTTAGTAACCATTCTTTGAATATCTGAATCTTCTACTAATAATACTTTCATATATACTTCTTTCTTAATTAAATATTTTATATTAATATCAAGTTTTAAAAAATAAAAAAAGAAACCCATGTGGGTTTCTTTTAAAATACAAACCATATGATTATTCAATATAATCAGCAAAAATCTCTTTAAGCAGATTATATCGATAAGATACTACATCTTTTGTCGTAGTACCTCTCTTATATTTGTTAAACGTTTCTTCTATTTCTTTTGCATTTTTCTTACTAAAATAATTATTAACAGCTTCGCAGAAACCGGTCATATTTTTTTCAGAAACCAGTAATGAAATAGCAAGAACATAGCAAAAATTCTTGCCCACATCGCTAGTGTCGTTTATCTTTTTTGTTTTACTAATTCTACGGATCAAGGTCTTGATGTTGTTAAGATCTTTTTCCGTTATATTGACCACCTCCCTGTTAATTGTCGGTGTTGTAATGTCAATAACCCCATTATTTTTAATAATAAGAATCGCTCTTATTATCTGAATAATGTCGTTATTATACTTATTAATCATTGGTTCACTCATGAATGTTCTGAAAAATTCAGAATACTCATCACAGATCGATGTTAACAAGTCTAAACAACGAGGATTATACTTGAAGAAAATAATCCTCGTACTGTCAATTGCAACCATTGCAGTTCCGTTGTTAAGTCGATTGAACAGTTCGCACATACCTGTATCATCAAGATCTTCATACCTCACATAGAATACACTGTTTGTGAGGAGATTCTTTTTTAACTCTTCAGGAAGATCTTTGAAGTATTTATTCTTCAGAGGAAATCTTCTTGACTGCTTTTTGTTATCAATAAAGGTTACCTCAAGATCATAAGTGATCTTGAATTCATTATTGATAAATGCGATTATAGTACTTAACCTTTGCTTTCCATCAATGACATAGTCTATGCCATTCATGGATACGATCATAATCATATATGGCACAAACTGTATTAACAGTGAATGGATAAACAAGCATTTCTGCTTTGTTGTCCACACTGTTCTTCTCTGCATGGGGATATCAAGAGAAAGTTCTTCATTTTCCACATCCTCCACCAGGTCACGTACATTCTTACTCACATCTTTGTCATAGTAACTCTTTCTTTTTTTCATTATTTTTCTCCTTTTTTTAAAATAATATGTAACACTAATGATATAAAAATAGAATCCAATATTCTATTTCATATCATTAATATAATATGTAATTAAAATATTAATAAATAAAATAAAAATGGAGAGTGAATGCTCACTCTCCAAATATTTTTAATACATCAATATAGTAATACATTAATGTATATATTAAAAAACCTGTAGCAAAAAATCTAAATATTTTTTGTTTCATATCATACTCCCAATATAGAATCTATAATATTATTATAAGAAGAATTATTATTTTCTGTAATTTCAACAGGTTTAGCCAATAAAGTTTCTAATTCTTCTTTAGCTACAGTCATGAAAGCTTGAGCAAAATCATTATCTGATAATAATTTATCTTTAAATCCTTTCTGAGTAAATCTCATATCAGGATATCCTCTAAGATTACAATAAGCTCCTTTCATTTCTATAGCACCGTTTGATTTAAGATACATAAATAAAGATAATATTTCATCAAACCCACTATTATAACTAAATACCATAGGAACAGATCTTCCAGATGCATTTGTTCTTGATTTAATATAAGTAAAATCTACAATTTTGCCATATATACCTAAATCTTTCTCAGGTTTAAGTACAGTACCATCATCTACTCTTATCATATTATTAGCTAAGTATAATGCTGCTTTTCCACCAGGTAATGATTCATTCTGTTTAAGAAATCCTACCTGTGATTTTGTATGTACAAAAGCATTAATTTCAATTTTATCTGTAATATGATTAATTACAAATAAAATAATATTAGCTGCTTTAAGCTTAGGGACAATACGTTTAAAAACAGCAGTATTGGTTTTAGCCATTGCTGTTGCAGTCATTTGTCCACCAAGTTCTCCACCAACATCATCTACAACTTTTTCTGGTGTTAACATAGCTAATGAATCAAGAATATATACAGTAGGAATAAGTTTATATATCTCATTTCCTCTAGAATCTAAAAGTCCAGTATTATATTCATAATCATCTCTATGAGATAATTTTTCATTATAAATATAATCTATTCTTTCAAAGAAATTTTCTGCAGATACACTTTGATTTCTATATATTAATTTAGAATCGATATCTTCTGGACCAAATTTAGTAAGAATTTCTCTTCTGGCAGCATTAGATCCACCTTCAATATCATCATAAAATATAGCAGCTTGAGGAAATCTTCTAACAATATTTGCTGCTATTTGAAGAGCTATTGTTGTTTTACCACTCGACGGCCTTCCTACAAAAGTTGTACTAGATCCATCTGTAATTCCAACGGCATTGTACCAAAATTCTTCTTCATTTGGTTTTTTAACATGAACTTTATATCCATTTAAATAATCAAGAGGAAGAAATCCTGTAGAATACATAACATCAGCAACAGCTTCATTCATTCTTGGGTCTTTATTTTTTGCCATTTGTGCTCTAAATCTATCAGCTAATAAACTCATATAAACCTCCTTAATTATTATATATTTTATCAAAATTATAATATATTAATATTTTTAAATTTGGTATTTATATGTTTTTCAAAAAATAAAAATAGAAAAACAGGATAGAGAGACAATCTCTCTATCCTTTAATATTTTATTATCCAACAGCGATAGAATTATCGTCTTGTTTATCATCATTTGGTATTTCTACTTGTTCAAAATCATTATCAATAGATTCGACATTATTAATTTCTTCTTTTTTTATTTTTGATAAAGGATCAATATTATCTTTATCTTCTTTGCCTTCTTTATTAAGTCCTAATAACCCCATAGCATTCCTAATTAATTTAGCACTATATACAAGAATACCAGAAGTTATTGCTGTTTGTGGTTGAAACCCTAAACTACTTAAATCAATAATAGTACAAACATAAGCTACAATTATTAAACTTAAACATGCTGTTAAAGTTTTACATATGCCTTTAATAAGAATAGAAAATTCAAATTTTTCTCCATTGACTAAACAATTATTAGCAATACTAGTTAAAATATATCCTATAATAACTGCAGCTAGTACTGCTATTAATTTTGTAATTTCTACAAATTGAGGATTAATATTCATATTACATTATCTCCTTTCATATTGTTTTATTAAGTTTTATTGCTTACGATTCCAAAATTTATAGAATCGTCTTCAAATTTAACAACAAATTCAGCAGGAATATTTAATGATTTAAATCTTTCATCAACTTCTTCTTTTAAATCGTTTATATCATCACGATATTCTTCGGATCCTTCTTCTTTAAAATCAGGATATCCAGAATAAACGTCACCATCTACTAATCTTAAATAAGAACTTCCTTTTTTAGATTGATATCTACTTAAGGCAGATGACCTTTTTCCATCGTCATCAAATTCTTCTGTGTCATACAAATCTATATAATCACAACATTTTTTAATTTTAGGAAATTTATTGATACAAGATTTAATAATATCCCTACATCTACGTATTTCACTATTATTTAAATGCTTAATAAATTTATTGGTTTTTTCTGTTTCTTCTTCATCATCAAAAGATTCTGATAAAATATATTTATTAGCACTATTAAAAAATGTAATAGTAGAATAAATATTACTGTCTGTCTGATTATATAAAGTAACTCTACAATCTCTTGTAATATCGTTTATAGTATATCTTGCATCTGTAATTATTTTTCTTATATCATCCGCATAATCTTTATTTGATGAAGTTTTTCCAATCATATAAAAAGCACATATATCTTTATCATTTTTACGAAAAGTAATTTTATCTTTTCTAATTGGATACAAAGTAAATAGATAATTATTTGAATTTTTTAAAATATTTTGTAATTTATTAAATACATTATATGCTCTATCTATTATTTTAGAATCGTATTTTGTTTTAGATTCAATTATAAAATTAAATATAGTCATATTTTACTCCAATATTGAATTGTGGGTTTTTATTTTATATTATATATTCTTTACTAAATATAGTCATAATATATTTTTCTTTTTATAAAAAATAATAAAAAATAAAGCTCCTTACTATTGACTTACAGTTACCCTTAAATAATAGATGGATGTCAAGATGTGTACCGTTATCTACCATAGTAGCAGTGGGCCTAACAACGGATGCTGCAACCACTCTCATCTTGAAACGAATATTCACTTACGTTCATATCCATCCATCTATTATTCAATATGATAATATATAATTGAAATCTTAAAGTTTTTAAGATTTATTTACAATAAATTTTGCTTTTTTCTTTTTTATATTACCATTTGGAAATTTTTCTTTTTCTATTATATGATCACTATTATAATATTTTTGTACTTTCTTTTCTAATATTTCATCACTATGTCTTCTGCTAATCATAATTCTATTATAATTAGCATCTGTAATTTCTACAATCTTATCATTTACATATTTTCTATCTACATAAATAGCTAAATAAAAATATGAATCTGGTATCCCATCTGGTAATATTATTCTTCTTTTTTCCCAATCCATTACAATTGGAATTCTTCCTGACCCATTTATTAATAAATCATTTGTATAAACAGCAATCTCTATAAATAAATCTGGATTTATAAAATTATTTAAACTCTCTTGTATTAAATCATCTAAAGATGTATCTACTTTAATATCAACAGGAGCAACAAATAGTTCTTTAATATCTATATATTTAACAACTTTTTCTTCTTTATCTGCCATATAATTTGAATGACCATATAATGGCCATCCTTTATAATTTTCCTCAGGAATATCAAAAAGTTTCATTGAATATACAGTAATACCTTTATTAGGTTCTGTATGAATTTCATGTTTCCAATTTCCTTCATTATAAAAAGCAAAAGTTCTAGGAGCAGGAAACCTTACAACAATCTGAAACTCAATACCAAAATCTGCAGATTTCATTCCAATTTGTTGCCCATCATCAACATCTAAAGGATTTTGAAAATCCATATGAACTGGTAAATTTCTCATTCTTAAAAACCATTCGTAGTGTTGATTAACTAATCTAAGTTTATATAATATTGGCATTTGAGAATGAGCATTTAAAAATCTAGTAAAATTCCAAGGATCAAGTACTTGTCCATCAGTATCTACAGCGAATCCAGCTTCTTCTGCAACTTTGGTCATTAATTTTCTATCTAAATGAAAATCACAATCTATATCATTAGTTTCTGTACAACCTAATCTGAATACTTTACGTAATCTATTATATAAATCTAATTGTTCTGCTCTTGTGTTTACTCTAAATTTAAAATTATAATTTATAAGCATAGCTTCAAGATCCATTCCAATATAAAGTCCTCTTTTTGGACATTTAAAAAATGATCTTTGCCAAGCAGAAACTCTAAGATATTTGTTAGTAGATAACCAATTCCAATCTAAATTATTATCGTTGAAATCATATTGTAAAGTGTAAGATAAAGCTATAGCTGGATTTTCTCTAATAGGATATTCTCCTTTGTTAAATCTACGAAAATCATCTAAAACTTCTTTTCCAGATACATGTATAGATTCAAAGAAATCTTTTGGAAATTTACTTAATACATAAGAATATACAAATTCTGTAGCAACAGATAGAGATTGTATATATGATGGTATAAATAAATCACATTTTAATGTTGGTCTAAATCTATCTATATTAATGAGATCTAATACTTGATTATTGGATAATATTTGCTTATTATTTAAAGGAATATTTTTCACAATAATTCCTCCTATATTAATTACTGAGATGTTTTAGAAAAAGAGTCAGTAGAGAATAGTTCTCTACTGACTTTATTAAAATATTTATACACTTAATGTTAAAGTACCATTAGAATATGATGCTTTAATACCACCTAACGCATTAGAAGAAGCAGCAGGTAAAGTATAGGTATATTTATTAGCAGATGCTTGAATACTATTTAATTTAATTTTATCTGCAGCCGACATTAATCCATTAGTAGAAGTAGTAACAGCAGCATAAGTAGTATTGTTATCGACATTATACTTAGTACCAGCAGCCCATCCAGCACCAGTAAGAACGTATGCAGTAGTTGCATAGTTAGTATTACCAGATTTAGCAGCAGGAGCCAGTCCAGCAGCAGCAGATGTAAAGTTAGCATAAGTAGTATTAGTATCAGTATTATACTTATCTCCAGCTTTCCATCCAGCACCAGTTAATACATAAGCAGAACTTAAATAACTAGTACTACCATTCTTTGCAGCAGGAGCTAATCCAGCAGCAGATGATGTAAATGTACTATATGTACCACCAGCAGCTCCCCAAGATCCGTCACCTAATAAGCATTTAGTACTATCTCCATTTAAACTAGGCATAAATCCAGCAGATGTTCTTGTTGCTACATTATGAGTATGATTTATATCTGCTTTATCATTAACAGCTGTAACTAAATTAGTTAATGTATCATTCATCTGCTTAACTAACAAAGAACTAGGAACATGAGTACTATCTGATATTTGGGTATTAGATATAAGATCTGTACCATCTGAAGCTTTTAATGTGGATGTATCATGTGTATGATCTTTATCAGATTTATTATCTTTTAAATCACTAATAGCTTCTCCTATTGAACTATATCCAACAGAACCTATATCTAAATCACCTATTATTTTATATAAATATCTTATATTCTTAAACATAGAAGATATTTTAGTAAATATAGAACCATTGGTCTCAGAAGAAGCTAATTTAGTAACATTTGTCCAATTACTAGCAGAAGAATCATCCGTATCATTAGATATTCCAGTAAATATAGCATCTTCAGATTGGAGAATATCATATGTAGTTGTTCCAATTTGTATTTTATCAACTTGTGCCATATACTATATATCCTCCTTTCTATTTAAACTCTAACTGATAAAGGATTAAGAGTTAAAGTACCATTAGAATATACTGCTTTAACTCCAGAAGTATTAAGAGCATAAGTAGTATTAGTATCGACATTATACTTAGTACCAGCAGCCCATCCAGCACCAGTAAGAACGTATGCAGTAGTTGCACAGTTAGTATTACCAGATTTAGCAACAGGAACAAGACCATTAGCTGCAGATGTAAAGTTAGCATAAGTAGTATTAGCAGGTACTGACCATGTTTTATCTCCACGAAGGTAAGCACCTTGTTTACCAGCAGCAGGAGCAGGAACTAATCCATTAGTGCCAGCAGCTGAAGCTGTAGCAGCTCCCATTACACCATAAGTAGTATTAGTATCAGTATTATACTTAGTACCAGCAGCCCATCCAGCACCAGTAAGAACGTATGCAGTAGTAGCATAGTTAGTAGTACCATTCTTTGCAGCTGGAGTTAATCCAGCAGCAGCAGATGTAAAGTTAGCATAAGTAGTATTGTTATCAGGAGGTGTAGTCCAGCTACCATTACCATTCAAATACTGTGTAGCTGTACCTGATAAAGTTGGGGCTAATCCTGGAGCAGCTGTAGAAACAGTAGCATAAGTAGATCCGGCTGTCCCCCATGTTCCATCACCTAATAAACATTTATCAGAAGATCCATCTAATGCAGGAAGAAATCCTGCAGCAGAAGATGTTGCTATAGGGTGTGTATGATCACTATTAGATTTTCCACTAGAAAGAGCAGAAATTGCTGCAGTAATAGTATTACCTACTCCAGATATATCTGTAGTACCTAATTTACTATATAAATATCTTATATTCTTAAACATATTAGATATTTTAGTAAATATAGAACCATTAGTTTCTCCTGTAGCTAATACAGCTACATCTGTCCATGAACTAGGAGAAGCAGAATCTTCACTAGTACCATCAAATGTTCCTGTAGAAGAAGGAGTTATATCATATGTAGTTTCTCCAGCTTGTATTTTATTTATATTAGACATATTAAGATATCTCCTTAATATTAAATTATTAAATTATAAAAAATTAAAAATTAGTAACTTGTAATTTTTGTTATTGTGCTTGGTTTTCCTTGACCATAATTATCATATTCTTCACCACCAGATTCACTAGTGTATGTTGTAGCTACTGCAAGATAGCAATTAGCATTTCTATTTGCTGTAGGTATTGTAATACTTCTAGTAGAATTACCTCTTAATGCAGCCCAGGCTATTACACACCATACTGCTCCATTACCTGTAAGAGAACTAACTCCAGCTACATATAAAGGAACAGATCCATATGTTTCATATGTTTGTGTAGTTATAGTAATTTCAATAGTAGTTTTATTTGTAAGATTTACTTTATTATTAGTCATAAATTTTACATATCCTACAGAACATATAGGACTACCATCATCACTATCCCATGTAACGGTTCTCCAGCAGTCTGCAGATAATCCATTAGTAAGACTAAAACTAGATTTCCTACCAGGATTAGTAGTACTCCAAGTTGGAGAACCTTTTATAAATTTATCAGCAGTATAGCATGCCCATCCATAATTTGAAGAAGAACCACCCCATCCTCCCATACCAGACGAATGTGTTCTTCCTGTAAAAGTAGAACTTGCATTTCCACCATTAAATATAACAAGTAAATCTGGAAATACTTGTGTACTTCCCCAAAGTACTTTAGTAATATTAGTACTACCCCATTTAACTGCTGTTACATTACTACTACCCCATTTAATAGCCATATAAAAAATATCTTCTTTACATAGCACATACTAGCGTCATTTAACGAAGTCAATGCATTATTCATCTATTTAACCAATAAAAAACTAGAAATATGGTCATTATAGCTTACTTGACTCGTTATAATGAGGCTATTACCATTGCCATCTTTCAAATCGGAATCTGTATGAATATGCTTAGTAGTAGCTTTTCCAGAATCTAATTTAGCTACTGTAGTTCAGGAAATAGCACTACCATCTGCTACATAACTAGATATAAAATTATTAGTGATATTAGCAAATGCAGTAATATCATAAGTGATCTAACCGACTTGAATTTTGTCAATTTGAGCTATATAAAGAATCTTTCCTCCTTATATTTTTCTTAGATTATTGCTTAATTAAAAATATTATTCTCAGATTATTAAAATAGTATATTTGAGGATAACCAGACAACCTTTTATACTATAACTTATTTTCAATATACACTATTTAACAATTTAATATGCTAGGCTGAATTACTTTTAATGTTTAATATATTCAGCCTAACACATTAAATTTAAATTAATAAGGAGACCAACAAAAATGGTTAAATAGGATATATTAACAAATAAGCAATAATCTGTAAATATATTGCGTTTAGTTTGGATAACCAATTTTAGAGTTTAAATATAGAATATATTAAACATAAAAAAGTAATATCCTTTATTTATAGCACAATATACTTTACTAAAAAGTTATATTTTTATATATCTAAAATTTAAAATTAAATTTATCAATAACTTTTATTATTTATTTTTATGAATAAAAAATAAATAATAAATAAAAAATGATAAAAATAACTATCCTCAGATATATAAAAATAAGCATCTGAGGATAGTATTGAATATTTCTCAGACTTTTTCGTAAAAGCGTCATATAAAATTAAGAAAAATTTATAAAATTTATTTTTAAATGTGATGTAAACCAGAACCACGATCCCGCTCCTGAAGCTTTTGTTGTATTATAAGCAAAAAAAAACTTAAATTTTCCATCAGTATTAGCATTTAAAACTTTTGATGTTAAAGTAAAAGATCCATTTTTTGGAATATCAAAATTAGTATAACCAGCTGTACCCCAATACCCACCAGTATTATAGGAAAAGTGTATTTCTATTTTTGGGTCTATTTTATTAATATCTCCTTTATCCCAATCTGTCATATTATGATATCCAGAAATTGTTATATATGAATATTTAGTAAAATCTCTTTCAGCATTATTAACTGGTACACCACTACTATATACAACATATCCAAGGTTATCTGGTGGAACACGTTCTGCATCTGAATATTCTGTGCTAAATGGAGCACTATTAAAACAATTATATCCATTCAAAGGTGCAGTAGCAGTACTTCCATTATACCCATCAGGAAATACTATAGTTGAACCCCATTTAACACATGTACAAGTATTAGTACCCCATTTAACTACTGTTACATTACTACTACCCCATTTAATTGCCATATAAAAAATATCTTCTTTACATAGCACATACTAGCGTCATATAAATTAGTAATATGTAATTTTAGTTATTGTATTAGTACCATAAACATAATCAGCATTATCTGTTGAATTTCCTAATAATATTATAGCAAAATAACAATTGGCATTTCTATTTGCTGTAGGTATTGTAAAAGATGCTGTAGATGTAGTATTTTTTGTTATACTAGATCTGACACACCAAGTAAATTTATTTGAACCTGTACTTGCCGTAGTTGTTATTCCTCCAACATATATTGGAGTATATCCATCATGTGCATTAGTTGATGATGTTAGTGTAATTTGAATAGTAGATCTATTTGTAAAGTCTATTTTATTATTTTTATACACAAATTTTGTTCTGCCACAATTATAACTCATATAGTCTCCACTAGAACTACCTTGATATAGATATCCTTCACATTTAGAATATATTCCGTTTGTAAGAGAAAAAGTTGCAAGATTTCCATGTTTTGATGTATATGGATTTGGTTCGTCCCAATATTTATAATTTGATACAAAGTAAGATGCTTCATAACAAAACCATTCATTAAGAGTTGGTCCAGAATCAAATATTTCTCCATTCATTCCAGTAAAATTAGATGAAGCATTACCTCCGTTAAATAAAGTTACTAAGTCTGGAAATACTTGTGTACTTCCCCAAAGTACTTTAGTAATATTAGTACTACCCCATTTAACCGCTGTTACATTACTATTACCCCATTTAATAGCCATATAAAAATATCTTCTTTACATAGCACTTACTAGCGTCATATAAAATTAAGAAAAATTCATAAAATTTATTTTTAAATGTGATGTAAATCTGAACCATCCTGCATTGGCTGAAGCTTTTGATGTATTATAAGCAAAATAAAACTGAAATTTTCCATTAGTATCAGCATTTAAAACTTTTGATGTTAAAGTAAAAGATCCATTTTTTGGAATATCAAAATTAGTATAACCAGCTGTACCATGATAACCATTAACACTATATGTAAAGTCTATTTCTATTTTTGGGTCTATTTTATTAATATCTCCATGATCCCAATCTGTCATATTATGATATCCAGAAATTGTTATATATGAATATTTAGTAAAATCTCTTTCAGCATTATTAACTAGTATACTATTACTATATACAACAAATCCAAGGTGATCTGGTTTAACATGTTCTGCATCTGAATATTCTGTGCTAAATGGAGCACTATTAAAACAATTATATCCATTCAAAGGTGCAGTAGCAGTACTTCCATTATACCCATCAGGAAATACTATAGTTGAACCCCATTTAACACATGTACAAGTATTAGTACCCCATTTAA